>JACCDX011569701.1_pt1 | contig 211269 bp, 184 predicted proteins | sample 7449681 | NCBI WGS metagenome assembly JACCDX01 (sample SAMN15323450, study PRJNA562643) | freshwater metagenome | isolation source: river surface water | place: USA:Blue River Watershed | collected 2017-08-18 | reverse complement strand
TAAATGGATCAAAGAAAAAGATAGCGGAATTTCTAATGCACGTAATTTGGCTTTAAAGCATGTCAGCGGTGATTTAGTCGGTTTCTTAGGAGCTGATGATTTTTTGCACAAAGATTTCTTCAAAGAGATGAAATATTACATCGAAGCTAATCAAAATTTTGACGTAATTTATTTTAATAGTTACTGCGTTGGTGAGTCGAATGGTTTTAGTTTCAGCAGTGGAATTGCTCTTACAGTTCGTAATTTAATAAAACATTGTCCGATTGGTTCGGGAGAATCTTTTTATTATCGTCGTGAAATTTTTGATCGTTTTAAATTTAACGAAAAAAATCGTTATTCGATGGATTACGAACTTAACATGGAGATCGCGTCGGCTTTAAAAGATAATAAAAAAAGATATTCTTTTTATCCGGTTAATATCACTGCGGTTTTCAATAGTCACACTGGCGAGAACATTTCTTCAGCGCATAGTATCAAGCAAAGATTGGAGACCTTGGCGATTCAGATTAAATATGCCAAGTGTTGTTTTTCTAAGCTGAAAATTATGTGGCGCGGTAAAAAGTTGATTGCTAGAAATTTCCAAGAATTTCAAAAAATTTCTGCTGCGATTAAATAGCTGATTTGCTGCATTTCTTGCCAGAGTAAATAATTAAAACGATGAAAATTTATCAAAATAAGCTTGAAGGTGTTATCCTGAACAAGCGTGAAATCAATGTCTCTTTCGAATTTTTTCCGCCAAAAACTGACGAGATGGAAGTTAAACTGTGGGACGCAATTTCGCGTTTAGGAAATCTGAAACCAAGTTTTGTATCTGTGACATACGGAGCTGGTGGATCAACTCGTGAAAGAACGCATCAAACGATCAAACGCATTATTGATGAAACTGATTTAAAACCAGCTTCGCACTTAACTTGTATTGCGGCGTCTAAAGAAGAAATTCACGAAATTCTGCGTAATTATTGGGAAATGGGTGTGCGTCATATTGTGGCCTTGCGCGGTGATATGCCTGCTTCTAGTCCGAATTATCAACTTCATCCTGATGGTTATCAATATGCCAACGAGTTGGTTGCGGGCATTAAAAAAATTGCTGATTTTGAAATTTCAGTCGCTGGTTATCCAGAAAAACATCCAGAAGCTTCAGATTTCCAAACCGATATCGACAATTTAAAACGCAAAGTTGACGCCGGTGCTACAAGAATTATCACGCAATTTTTCTTTGATGCTGATGCTTACTTTTTATTCGTCGAACGTTGTCGTAAAGCTGGAATTAACGTGCCAATTGTGCCGGGAATTTTGCCAGTAAGTAACGTTAAACAAACTAAACATTTCGCCAAAATGTGTGGTGCAAAAATTCCGAAATGGATGGATGAAATTTTTACCAATCTTGATGAAAAACAAGATACTCGTCAATTAATCGCCGGAGTTGTTGCTGTAGAATTGTGCAGAATTTTGCACGATGCAGGAGTAAATGATTTCCATTTTTACACGTTGAATCGTTCGGAATTAACGACTGCAATTTGTCATATTCTTGGTGTTCGCGATTAGTAAAATATTTTTTAAATTTCTGATTAAAAAATACTTGCTTTGCAAAATTGTGGTGAAAATATGCGCCGCGTCGGGAGTGTACCAGAATAAAAGACCTTCACGGGGAATATGGCTACACACGCCGGGTTTGCGTGGTGGTGGCTCCCGATATTTTTTAAGACAAAAAATTTGATGAAACTCCTTCGAAATAATTCGTAGGAGTTTTTTTTATGTCTAAACTTCGAGCAATATTTCTATTGCCCGAAGTGAGGCTACACACGCCAAAAAGAAATTTGCTCTTTTCGATGTTTGCTTGGTGGTGGTAACTTTTAAAACTTAGAGAGGAAAGCGCAGAGAAATTTCACTACCTTTCTGTGGTTGTGAAATGATGTTGATTTTGCCTTTTTGGGCTTCGACAAGTTGTTTGGTAATTGGTAAACCAAGCCCGAAAGAATCTACTTTGCCGCGATTCGGATTGTTGATAGTTTTATATTTTACGAAAGCTGTTTTGATTTGCGATTCCGTCATGCCAAAGCCCTGATCTCTTACTTTAATTTCGAGATATTTTCGATTTTTAATTTCGTCGAAAATCTTGTAAGCGCTGATTTTAACTTCCGTATTGTTTGGACTATATTTGATAGAGTTAGAGATGAGATTACTCAAAATTTGCTTCATTCTTTTAGCATCAAGCTGGACTAAATTTATTTCTGGTGAGATTTCTGTTTTAATAACAATATTGCGTTTTGCCGCATAGTCATAGTTGAGACGAACTGATCTTCTAATTATGTCGGGCAAACTAATTTTTTTGCTGAGATCGACAGATAATTGCCCAGATTTTGCTGCCGCAACATCCAACAAATCATTGATTAAGTCATTGAGTTCAGAAGCTGCGATTGAAATTTCTTTAGAGTAATCAACACAATTTTCAGAATTTTGCAGCTTTGCCACTTCGCAACTTAGTATTTGCGAAAAACCCAAAATTGCATTCAAAGGATTTTTCAACTCATGCACAATCGCTGGCAAAAAATCGGAAGCTGATATGGTGGTTGCAGAACTATTATTTTGTGAAAACAAAATTGGTGAATTTTCTAATGTCTGATCATCAGAAGAATTTTGGGTTGTTTGGTGTTTCATAATTTTTCGTAATATAAAAAGGTAATGTTTATTACGTCTGAAATTTCGGACGGTATTTCTACCGCCCGAATGTGGTGTTTTGCGGACGTTCAATTTGAATCGCGAATAAATTTAAAGTTGATTAAGTGCAATAAAACAAATTAATTATTGTTTCATTACCATAAAAAAAACTCATATGCCTTCTGAAAATTTACACTACAAAAGAAATAGAATTCAGCAAATCAAAGGTTTTTGCTGTGCTGTTCAAAACGGCAGTATTTCTGGTGCGGCTCGAAAAATGGGATTAACGCAATCTGCAGTAACACTGCAAATAAAATCTTTGGAAAGGGATATAGGAGTAAAATTATTCGACAGAGAAGGGCAAAAAATTAAACTAACTGAGGCGGGGAAAATATTTTATTCTCAGTCAATTTATTACTTACACGGAATAGAAGATTTATTCGAAAGCTTCTCTAAATTTAACCAAGATAAATCCCTAAATGTCGTTAATATTGCCGCAAATCACGCGGTAATTTCTTATATTCTGCCTAAATATATAAAAATTTTTAAGGACGCTAATCCAGAAGTAAGGTTCAAAATTTGCAATTTATCGAAAGCTGAATGCATAGAAAGAATTTTGAAGGATGAAATTGATATGTTCATTTATCCAATGTCTCAAGATGAAGTGCCAGACGAACTCGATTTTATACCAATTGCAAAATATCAACCAATATTACTGACAAAGCCGCAACATCCTTTGGCTAAAAAAAAGCGAGTAACTTTATCGGACATATCAAATTACGAAATTGTCAGAATTGACCCCAAGCTGATTACTCTTCCAACGTTTGAAGAAATATTAAAAACTCACAACATTAGAAGTAAAATAGAGTTTGAAATGTCTGATTGGGAGATACTGAAAAAATTTGTTAAAGCCGACATCGGAATCGCTATAATTTCTAATATTGTCTTGGAAGGAGATAATCAAATTGAATTGTCGGGCAGATCTTTAACTGAATATTTTCCCGAAATGACCTACGGAATTTTAGTTAAAAAAGGCAAAAGGCTAAGTTGCATTAAGAAGCAATTTTTTAATCTTTTAAAGAACGAGAAGTTGCTTAATGCACACGCAAAGTAAGCTTAATTTTTTTACTAACTAACCAAAAAAATCCCTATGAATCCCGAAATAATAGCATCTCTAGCTGCCTTTTTCACCATGATTGGCTACATTCCGCAAGCGATCAAAACTATTAGAACAAAAGATACGAAGGGAATTTCTTTTTGGATGTATTTTTTTACTCTAATCGGAGTTATTTTTTGGCTGATTTACGCTTTCATGATTTCTAGCATCCCGATGATATTTAAAAATGTGTCAGTGATTATTTTTGGGGGAATAATTCTGTGGATCAAAACTGTGCACCTTATTAGAGATCGAGAAGAAAGAGGATTTGATCTAAAATTCGTTAATAAATTGTTACGACGTGGCTCTAAATAAGATTTTTTGATAAGGTTGAGGATTTTAAAGATGGATCGAAAAACGAATTCGAGTCTCTTGGATAATGAAAAGGCTGTAGAATTTCTATCAAGAAATAGTGAGGCGGAATTCGATTTTAGTGCTGCTGGGCCTTTGAATTGTTGGGAGGAAGAATCCGTAAATCTTCCAATAACATTGCGAAATAAGGTAATTAGAGCTACTACAAGTGTAGATAAAGACGATATTTCTTATGACGTTAGAAAATCACGTGGCCAAAACTTTGTTTTAGATGCTGCTGTTAACTTCTTCCAAAGATATCATGTAAATTGTACTAGAGATAATGTTTCTCTAAGTCGTAGTATTTTGGATTCATTCGGTGAGTTATCGAGTATATTAGGTTTAGGGCATTATGGAGGTAAAAAACTTATAATGACCGCTCCAAGTTTTGGTTACTATGTTGAGTTATTTAATAAATCTAAAATTGATTTTGAAATTTTGCCCACAAGAGCAGAAGAGGGTTTTTTACCAAAACTAAATGATTTGGAAGAATTAGTAGTTACATCTGGTGCAACGGCACTTTTGTTGTGTTCTCCAAACAATCCTACCGGAACAATAATGAGCAAAGAATGTGCTTTGGGAATAGCTAATATTTCAAAAAGGTATAATTTATTCGTGATTACCGATGGTGCTTTTATGTTTAATTATCTTTCCGAGAAAGAAAATTTTTTGGTTGCAGCCTGTGAAGATATGTTGGAAAGAAGTTTTACGGTCACAAATCTCGGTAAATCAATGATGATTGGCAATAAGATAGGAATTTGTTTGACTTCACCACAAATCGCAAAACGTTTCGAAATTCTTGATGGATATTGTACAAAAGCGCAACAAAGAGTAATAGAATGTGCTATTGATGATAGTGAAGAAAATAGAGAATTTTTTAATAGAAATCGTGAGTACTTCCTCAACAATATATCTGTTGTTAAGCAAAAAATATCAGAACTAAACATCCGTTTTGTTGAGAACATGGGTGAGAATAGAGTTTATGTGAAACCTTTGATTGAGGATATTGACGCAACAAATGTTTATGTTTTAGATTTTTCTGGTTTGCGTGGTAAAATGCGAAATGGTAAGGCAATGCAAAGTGGTTTAGATGTTGCTGAGTGGTTATTAGATGATGCTTCTGTTGGAGTTGTGCCAGGTGAGTGTTTTCTATTTAGTCCTGAAGAAATGTTAGTAAGAATTGTACTAAATCAAACTCCTACAGAATTATCTAAAGCTTTCGATGAAATAATAAAATCAACTGACAAAATTCAAAATCCCCAAAGAGCAATTTCTCCTTCTACATCGGCTTCTGCAATTAGTGCTAGTGCGTTGGCTAATGAATTGATTCTTGGAATTGACGGTGCAGGAATCTAACATGAAACTCCTCTTCCTACTAAACAACGACATCCACGCTGCCAAGCTACTCGAGCTGTTGCATGACGATTTGCGTTTGTGCGAGGTTCGTGTTGTGTTGTCGCAACGGGTCGGCAACACTGCCAATTTGCCGCCGCAGTTGTTGGAAATGAAAGATCTTGAAGCTTGTAATATCGCCGAAAAATTTTCGTATCGTTGTGACTTTTACAGCAACATCAATTCAACTTTCGCCTTAAAAGAAATCGCTAATTTTGCGCCAGATTTGATAATTTCCATTCGTTTCGGACAAATTGTCAAAGCGCCTTTGATCGCAATTCCGCGTTTTGGCGTTGTTAATTTACACTCGGGAATTTTGCCAAAATATCGTGGAATTATGGCGAGTTTTTGGGCGATTTTGCATGATGAAGAAAAGTTGGGAATGACTCTGCATTATATTCACGACGCTACGATCGACACTGGTGAAATCATCGCTTGCACCGTAAATGAAATTGATCGCAACGCTTCTTTGCTGACTAATATTCACAATCTTTACGATTCTGGCGCGCAAGCGATTCGTGAGTTTTTGCAAAAAATTAAAAATAACGAAAAAGTTGTGACGATAAGTCAGAAAAACTTGCCAGATGCTTGCTACTTCAGCTATCCACAGCAGCAAGATATTGTAAATTTTACCAAAAAAATGCCACTTTATTAGGTAATTTAATCAAATTTTTGCAGCAGATAGTGTTATAAAATTATCCAGTAAGATAAATTTAATCGCCTTTAAAGAAGATCAAATTAAGGCTCATCTTGAAATTTACTTTTCGCCAAATTAGGTTGCGCCGCGTTTTGCCAGCTTTTTTGCACAAAATTTAATAAAAATAATCAAAATATAATGTCTAAAGAAGATTTATTGACGATGAATGGAATCGTTGTCGAAGTATTGCCAAATACCATTTTCCGCGTTGAGTTGGAAAACGGCCACGTAATTATCGCTCACGCTTCTGGTAAAATTCGTAAGAATAAAATCCGCGTTTTGAAAGGAGATAAAGTTGAAATTGAAATGACAACTTACGATTTGACCAAAGGTCGAATTGTGCGTCGTAATGTCTAACAAAAATAGTAAGTAATAGCCGAGAAATAATTCTGCTAACTACTAATTATTTACCATCCCACTACTAAAAAAATGTCCACAATTATACTTCTCACACTCTCAAATATTTTTATGACTTTTGCGTGGTATGGTCATTTGAAATTTCGTGAAGTTGCTTTGTGGCAAGTGATTTTGATTAGTTGGTTAATTGCCTTGCCGGAGTACGCTTTACAAGTTCCGGCAAATAGAATGGGTTATCTTAAGTTCAGCGCTGCTGAATTGAAGGTGATCCAAGAAGTTATAAGTTTGACAGTCTTCGGTTTCTTCTCAGTTTTGTATTTAGGTGAGAAATTAAAATGGAACCAGATCGCCGGCTTTTCGCTTATTATAGTAGCCGTATTTTTAATCTTTAAAGAATAGCGATGAAAAATCTCTTAATCGTAGAATCTCCCGCCAAAGCCAAAACAATTGGCAAATATTTGGGCAAAGACTACGAAGTTTTAGCGTCATTTGGTCACATTCGTGATTTGCCAAGTAAAGATGGTTCAGTTGAGCCAGAAAACGACTTCGCTATGCATTATCAAGTTTCAGCGAAATCAACCAAACATGTTAAAGACATTGTCGATAAAGCTAAAAATTGTGAAAAACTTATTTTAGCGCCCGATCCAGATCGCGAAGGTGAATCAATCGCATGGCATATTTTAGAAGTGTTGAAAGCAAAAAAAGCGATCAAAGCAGCGACAAAAGTTGAGCGCGTAGTTTTCAACGCCATTACTAAAAATTCGATTGTGGAAGCGATCAAAAAACCGCGCGAAATCGACATGGATTTGGTCAACGCGCAGCAAGCTCGTCGCGCACCAGATTATTTAGTGGGTTTTACGTTATCGCCAGTTTTATGGCGCAAATTGCCGGGCAGTAGATCGGCAGGACGCGTTCAGTCAGTTGCTTTGCGCTTGATTTGCGATCGAGAAGATGAAATTGACGCTTTCAAAAGTGAAGAATATTGGGACATCAAACTTGATTTAAAAAATTCGGCAAACGCTCAATTTCAAGCTACAGTTTTTGAAATTGAAGGTCGTAAATTAGAAAAATTTTCAATTGTGTCGCAAGATCAAGCAGGCGACATAAAAAAACTTTTAGCCGACAAAAAATATCAAGTTTTATCGATCACCAAAAAGCAGGCCAAACGTCGTCCGCAAGCACCTTTTACAACTTCATCTTTGCAACAAGAAGCAGCTCGTAAATTAGGATTTGGCGCAAGTCGTACAATGATGGTAGCGCAAAAACTTTACGAAGGTGTTGAAATTGATGGTTCAGCACAAGGTTTGATTACCTATATGCGTACCGACTCAGTTGATTTAACTCCGGAAGCTGTCGTTTCAGTTCGTGAAAAAATCAACGCACTTTACGGCAAAAACTATTTGCCAGACGCTGCTAACGTCTTCAAAAGCAAAGTGAAAAACGCGCAAGAAGCCCACGAAGCAATTCGTCCGACTGACTTTTCTCTTACTCCAGAAAAAGTGCGCAAATATTTAGACGAAGCACAGTTCGCACTTTACGATTTGGTGTGGAAAAGAACTTTGGCGTCACAAATGGCTGATGTAATTTTCGATCAAGTTGTAGTCGAAATTGCTACAATCCCAACTTATGCAAAAGCAAAAGCAACAGGTTCAACTATTAAGTTTGATGGTTTTTATCGTGTCTATAAAGAAGGTCATGACGATGAAGCTGACGAAGATGAAAGTGGCCAAAATTTGCCAGAATTAAGCGAAAAAGAAGCTTTGGCTTTGCTTGATGTGAAACCACAACAACATTTTACCGAACCGCCGCCACGTTATTCGGAAGCCAGTTTGGTCAAGAAAATGGAAGAACTCGGAATTGGCCGTCCGTCAACTTACGCGGCGATTATTTCAGTTTTGCAAGATCGTGGTTACGTAAAATTGGATAAAAAAAGATTTTTCCCAGAAGAGCGCGGACGCATTGTCACAACTTTCTTGAAAGAATTTTTCGCCAAATACGTTGAATTTGGTTACACTGCAAATTTGGAAGACGAGCTTGATGTTATTTCCAACGGCGAAATGAATTGGAAAATTTTCTTAAAAAAATTCTGGAAAGATTTTAACGGAAATATTGGCCAAGTTATGGAAAAGCCATTTTCGGAAGTTTTAGAAGTTTTGAACCAAAAAGTTTGCGATCACATTCTTGGTCGTGATGAAAGCGGTCATTTGCAAGATGAATGTCCAACTTGTAAAAAAGGCAAACTTGGTTTGCGCCTTGGCAAATTCGGCGCCTTTATTGGTTGCTCGAACTATCCAGATTGCAAACACACCATGCAGCTTTTCAAAGAAGGTGACGAAGGTGAGGGTGATGGTGAAAATAAAAAGCCAGCTTTTGAGCCGAGAAGTTTAGGTAAAGATCCGAAAACTGGTTTTGAAGTGATGGTCAAAATTGGCCCTTACGGCCCTTATTTGGAACTTGCTGGCAGTGAAATTGCTGAAGAAAAAATTGAAGCCGAAGAAGAAGCGGAAGAAAAACCAGCGAAAAAAGGTGCAAAAAAATCGACAGCAAAAACCAAAAAAGCGCCGAAAGAAACAAAAGCTAAAAAAGCCAAAGCGAAAAAGCCAAAACGTATTTCAATTCCAAAAACAATGGATCCGGCAACAATCGATTTGCAATCCGCAACTGACCTACTTTCTTTGCCGCGTGAAGTCGGCAATCATCCTGAAACTGGCTTGAAAATTGTTGCCAATATTGGCCCGTTTGGCCCTTATTTGCTGCACAATAAAGTTTTTACTTCGGTTAAAGATGACGACATTTTGACAATCGGCGTCAACCGCGCAATTGACTTGATGATCGCCGCTGCTGAGAAAAAAGCTGCCGGAGGCGGAAGACGCGGCGGTGGTAGATTCGCTAAGAAGAAAAAGTCTTAGAATATTGAAACTTCCTGTAACTTTCGTAAATCCTCGGTCACATTGCGTCTGAGCGAAAAAATGTGCTAAACGCACGTTTTTCGCAACTTGAGTTACGGAAAGTTGTAATATTTTTTTAGCCTCAGACTTCCAGTAACTCGCCTAGATAACAAACTATTCATATCTCAACCATTCAGTAATAAATGCCGAAAACTTGCATTTAGTAAGTTTTCTCTCCGTTTCAAAGAGGGAGAAAAGTGAAAAAGCGTTAATTGTTGGCATCATTTTAATTTTTAGACTGAATACAAATTGCGCAACGTTGGACGGATTTTTGCAGAATGAAAAAAATAGTTGCAAATATTGATAGCTTTCGTGCTTATTGGTTTTGTAAGCCTTAGACAGGTTTTTTGAACCATAAAATTTCACCTTTTTCTTCTAATATGGCACAGAGTAAAACATTAAATTTAGTATCCCAAATTTGTGAGTTTAATTTTTTGATCGATGGGAAAAAAATTCTTGTAGCAAGTGATGCTAATGGGTGGAAAATATTTGATGCTACTGATGATAGCAATCCAGAATTCAAATTTACTTTAGAGCCAGAAGCAGATGTAAATCCAAATCAATTTAAGGCTAAAAAAGAAAATGATGCAGAGTTAGAAGATGCTGATGAAAAACTTTTAGATGAAATACAAAAAGCAATCTACTTACAAAAAATTCCGTCTGAGTTAGATCATTTTGCGGACGATCCACAGCATAAAATCAAAAGTTTTCTTGGAAAAAATTTAGGAAGAATCAGAGGTGAAACGGAGGAATATCATTCTTATCAAAGTGGTGGAAAATTTTATAAGTTAAGTAGAGGTAAGTTAAAAGTTAGAGATAATGAAAATGCACCAAGCAAAGAATGTGGTTTAGAAGAATTAGAAGAGTTGTTTAGAGATTTAGAAGCGGTAAAGGAAAGACAGCTTGGGTTTGGAGTTGCTGAAGGCAGTCAACTTAATTTATATAATAAGAAACAATTGGTGAGTTCAATATTGGCATCGCAACCAGATGATAAAAAATCGGAAGCTGAGGCGATTAAAATTGCCAATCAGTTCTTGGGTTTTGATGTTATAGTTGGTGGTTCTGGTGTGGCTGGTGATCCTTATATTTTTCGAGGAGCTGTTATTAAAGATTTACATACTTTGGTTAGTCGCTTTGATGGATTGGGTAATGATGCAAATGGTAATCTCATTCCAAATCCTTTAAAAAGCTTTGTCAGAGCAATAAATCGTTTGAATCAACTTACCAATATTGATGCATTTGCATCTTCCAATATTCCAGAACTAAAAAACCTTGCTGGTGTGTTTTATGAATTTGGGATTCATGGGCAAGATGGTCTTGATGAAGCACAAGCTAAACAAAATGCCTTAGAAAATTACCAAGCAGCAATGAATGGTGGTTGTGTTGCGGCTTTGGATTCTGTTATGAGATTGTACGAGAATATTTTGCAACAAAATGCAGATGAGTTGGATGATGTGAACAATATTTTAGGTAATCTCAGAGAAGTTTTAAATAAACCAGAAAGTACGATAAAATTTGGTAATGATGAAATCAAAGTTGAGTTGGTTAGAAATACTAATGCTAGAATAAATCCACCAAATGGAGGTTTAAAAGTTACTAAAGATGGGCAATCATTTTTGGTTAAGGCTGATTGTGGTTTTCGTAATATAAATGGAGTAGATTTAGAAGTAGCCGATTCAGAACGAGCTAAAGCCATAATTTCAGAAATTGGTTTTGTTTTAGGGCAAGAAGATGCGAACAAAGCCACTTATGTTAAAGCGGCAAAATCGATAAAAACTGTTAATGTTAAGAATGTAGAACAACAAATAATCAAAGATTTCGCATCTATTGGTGGTTATATTTCTGATACTAATGAAGAATTCACAGTCACAGAAGTTGAAAATGGCAAATATGATTTGAAGAAGGCAGGAACGGATAGTTTTTATCGAATCAGCTTTGAGCAAGGCGTTGGTGTTAAAATTACGAAAAGAGATAAACAATCAAAAGCAGTTGATGCTCAAGCAACTGACGCTCAAGATTTTTCTAATTGGTATAGTGGTTTGGAATCTGCTTCACGAAGTCAATATGGTTGGGCTAAAAGATCAGAAGGGTTTATTTCAAAACTTGATCAAATTTCTAATAGTGTTGCGGATAAAAATAACGAAATTTTATTTGCTCATGAAAAGGATCAGTATTTTATCAAAAGAAATCGTGATAATCCTACTGAATTTGAAATTGGGAAAAGAAACGGAAATGTTGATACTCTATCATTTCAGATCGTAAAGAATAATGATGGAACGCTCACTTTAAATAAGAGAAATGCTGCTGATAATGGTTTTGAGGCTGATGAAGCTCAAAATTATTTGGATGCCACTAAACTTCTTCAAGCTTTCAAATCTCCGTTAGAGCTTATCCAAGAAGTTGCTAACAAAATTCCTAGTGAAACGCTGATTACGGTTTTGGATAAATCAAATCCAGCAAGCCATAAAAATAGATATTTTGTTGTTGATAAAAGTGGTGTTAGTCCATCTTTTAAGGAATATTTTTATGAAGCTGATGGTAGTTTAAGAGAAAATGATAATCCAAAAGTTTACTCAACTGGCGCACTAGTCGATGCTGACAAACAATACGTCAACGAATTAATCGCTTTATTCACTCCGCATTATTTACAAACTCCGGCACAAGCGGTAGAACAATCACGCAATTTGTCGCAGTTGAGTTATGATTTGAGAATGGCGATTGAAAACCATCCGCAGGCACAAAATGATTCTGGAAGAACTGGTAAAAGAATTTATTCTCTTCCGAATTTTGCAGCTGCAGCTGCAGGTGGTGACAGAACCCAATACAAAATGGATGTTGCAATCGGTAGCAAAATTTTAGATGGCGCCAATAACACATTTACTTTTGAGCAGATTTTGCAGGAAAATAGCAAAATCAGAAAATCGCAAAATTCTTTTGGAATCGCTAATACCGGAATTAGCGAAGAACAAAAAGGTGAGTTAATAAGCAAAGTTGCGGCGCAACTACAAGCTGATGAAAAATACAGAGCGACAATTATCGTTGCTGCGTTTTTGGGAATTGATAAGGAAGGAGTTTGTAAAGCAACTCCAGAAGGTGTTAAGGCGGTTTTGGATGATAAGAAAATTAGCAATGAGATAAAAGATGTTTTGAAAGCATTTGCGCGGGACAAGGTTGCTGGATTAGAAGGCCCAAATGGTTTGAATTTGAAAGGTGTGTTTTATGAGTTGGTGATTCATGTTGATCCAAATAATCCAAATCAAGCACAAGCTGTTACTTCTTATCAGGGCGCAGCTGCAGCTTTAGGAGATGAAACCGATAATTCTAAAGCCGGCCAAGAAGCTGGTTTAAAAAATCTGATTCGTTGTTATCAAAAAGGGATTTTTGGTTCTGCTCTCGCTAATAATGCTACTGCGGATGAAATTGCTGCTGAAAAAGCTTCATACAAACAGAAAGGTGATTATTTGGAAGCTTTGTTGTGGGCGGTTAAACAAGAGCCAGCTAAGAATGAGATTACCAGTGAAGGTGTAGAATATAAGGTTACAAAACAAGCTGATAGCAGTTTTCAGGTTACAATAGCTGGTGCTAATTCTGTATCTATCGCACTAGAAGGTAATGCAGTTGCAATGCCTCATCCAGCTCCAGAAAATGAAGAACAAAAACAAGCAAACCATAAATTCAAATCAGTTCTTGAAAAGTTCGTTACTCAACGTGCGCACGCAATTGCCAAAGAGAATATTGCTACTCTTGGCAGAATTAATGATGGTTTGTCTTTTGTTGGAGCAACTTCGGCTAACTTAACAATTCCGGTTCCAGCAAGGCTTACTGCGGATAATGAGATAATTAGCAAAGCAAATACTAATAAAATCAGAGTTAGTCTGGAAAAAGCTGGAAACAAAGAATATTACCAATGCTTTCGCCAAAACAATGTAACAACAATTCGCCAAGTTGATACTGATGGTAATCCGATTAAAGATAAGCCTTACTACGAATTAACTATCGATGCTCGCGGTGTTGTAAGCAAAGTTGAACAGAAATTTGAAGGTGTCTTGGCTGGTTCGTATAGTTTGAATCCTCAAGATGAGGAAGTTGCCAAGTTTGTCGACATCGTTGCCGGGTTTGAAAGGGTGAAGGACAAAACTAAGTTTGATAATGCTGCTGAAGTTAGTTTGGTTAGTAATCCTTCGGGTCGTAATCCTTTGGCAACTTTGGAAAGAGGCGCTGATGATAATTATGGCTACCTAGTCAGAACCAAATTCCAAGGCACTGTTGGTGGTGAAAAAAGTGAGTTTGAGATTACCAAAGAAAGTGCTACTGAATATTTTATCACAAAATTAGTTGCTGATCCTCGTACTAAAGAAGTGAAAGCAGAGAAATATGCGAAGATTGTAATTTATGATAATAATGTCACGGCTTTTGCTGCTGATTCAACGCAAGAAAGTGGTTTTGCTGTAAATGCAGTTGATGCAGAAAAATTCTGGGAAATCAAAAACTTGCTTGATGGTCTTGTGAATGATCAAAAAACAGTTACAAAAGCCGAAGCTTTGTTTGATGACAGGTTGAGAGAGATGGAGGTTGATAAGCAATACAGTGACAATGGAGCTGATCTTGCAAAAGTTTACTTCGTCAAAACGCTAGATTCTAAAGGCAATCCAACTTTGCATCAATACAAACGCAATGCTGATGGTGTATTTACTGAAGTTGAGAAAGGTCAAGGTTTTGAATTGGCGAGAGGTAGTTTAGAAGAGAATGTTGCTGGTTCATTTAAGAGTTGGATTGTTGCGGACAGAGGTGATGAAACTTTAAAAAGTGACATTACAAATTTCTTAAATGTCCCGGAAATAGCTGCTCCATTATTTATTGACAGAAATGTTGCAGCCGATGATGTCGATGTTTTGGGATATGAAACTGTAAAAATTGGTAAAAAGAAATATAACGCTTATCGCGTTGATGATACGCTTTATGTTGATGACAGTTTTAAAAATTATAATGGTGATGTTAAGCACTTAATCAAACGCGTTGATTCTTCAATAACCGGCAAAACATTGACAGAACTTGACGGCTTTGAAACTGCGAAAGCGGTGAGTGACATTATCTCGGAAGTTAAAAGACGTGAAGTTGAGGTTGGTGTTAAAGAAACTCGTGATTATTTGATTGGCAAGATCAGACAAATAATGCCAATTGAAAGTGAGGAAAACAAAAAATCTGGTGACATTGTTGATGCGTTTTTGGGGCTGCGAAAGTTGCAAGCAGGAGAAGAATATCCAACTGACGCAAATTCTGGCTTAGATAATAAAGTAAAAAAATTACTCAAAAGCTACGCTGATCATCTTGCTCATCAGGAAGAAGGCGAGCATCAAGTAAGAAACCTAGAAATTACTGAGCGTGAATTTCAGTCAATCCATCAAATTAATCCTTCACTGCGAAAACATTTTGTTTCGGTGTTTTATGATAATAGAGCAATAGATCGTCAAATTGGAAAAGAGGCTAATGTTTTGAAAGCTGAAAGTCAGGCGCTTTACAACAGCTATGCAGTAGTTAATGGTGACGGGTTAGGAAAAGAAATATACGCCCAAGAAGCTGCGAGAGGAAATATTTATGCTGCGAAAGAATTGGCAGAAATTTTGTCTCGTGGAAATGATAAAGAAAAAGAAAACGGCGCATTCTTAAAAAAAGCTTTAGAAATTGTTGGGCATAACGGTTTGACCACAAAGCAAGATTCAATTCAATATCAAGTTTCTTTCGAAGCTTATAAAGGCATTGTAGTTAAGAAATTTGATAAAGATGGGAAAGAGTCAGAAGTTGGTCGTGTTGTTTTTAATAAATCAGCAAAAGCAGGAGCCGAAAGTTTCGAAATAACTCCAAAAAGCTTGAAGCAAGTTATTCAAAGCTTGGAGCAAAAGTCGAAATTAGAAACGGTGCAAGATGTTGAGCTAAGTACTGTTGAAACTACAATGCGTAGTATTGCAGGTATTTTTAATGAAAAAATGTCTGCAGAGGCTAAAACTTTACACAAGCAAGAAAAACAAAAAACTCAAGTTACCCGCAATCAAATTCAAGAAGGTAAAATCGAAGAAGTTAAAAAAGATCTGATTGATAATTTGAGTAAAATTAAACCTTACACAACGCCGCAAGTTACAGATTTGGTCAATAAATTATTAGATAATAAAAACGAGGCAAAACCCACAGTATTATCTTTGCAAAGTGTGGAATTTAGAAAAATATTTTTAGATTTTGTTAGCAAAAATGCTCAAGTTTTTGCAAATTCAGAAATAGACAGTTTCAAAGATTTGGCTGGTCAATTTTATTTGGGTGGAGTCGGAGTCGAAGTTAGTCACACCAAAGCACAAAAATGTTTCCAAGAAGCATCAGGAGCTGTCATTAATGCGCAAAATGAATTAAGTTTTAAACCTCAAGGAAATGGTTTAGCAGCTTACCATTTGTCGTTGATGTATGAAAAAGGCAGCGGCGAGGTTGCGAAAAACGAGGCTTTTGCTCAATCATGTTTAGAAGAAGCAGCAAAGAAAGGCGTTGAAGTTGCTAAAGCCAAGATAGCTTACAAAAAGTTTTATGGAGAAGGTTTAGAACAAAACAAAACAGAAGCGGTAAGAGAGTTAAAATCTATTATTAGTACGTTAAATCCGGAAGTTTTGAGAATTCAGTCGCAAATTGCTCTTGATACATCAGATATGAGATTTGCCGAAGCAATTTATAAAAAATCTAAATCGATCTTAGAAAGTAAGGATCCTTTGGTTAAAAAAGATGATCCAGCACTTTACGAAGCGATGGCCAATACGATAAGATGTGGTGCAGAAATTTCGACTACCAAGCAAGAAGCGCATGATCGCATAGTTAACTTATATTCAATGGGTAAAAATCTTGGTGACTTACGGTGTGCTAAGAAAATTTATGAGTTTACGCAAAGTAGAACTGAAGTGATTGATATTTTCACAAAAGTAGTTGAGGCGGCCAATACGCCGAATTATTCAGTGAATATTAGTGGCTCGAAGTTGAAGAGTGGTGATTACAAAGTGAAATCAACCAGCTTTGGATATGAGATTACGCTTGGTGGCATCGGCAAAGATGGTTTCAGATTATTATCAAGTGGCACAGTTTCAGAAATCAAAAATGGCAAAATCATCAGCTCTTCAATGGATGATCCATCTTTTGTAAAGTTAATGCAGGCAATAACTAAAGCTAACGAATTGAAAGCTGAAGAATCTCTCAATGTTGGTATGGAATTAGCTGTTATCACTAAGTGTATCAAACAAATTAACTTCGGGAATATAGCTCCAGAACTAGTCGCGAAAGACATTTTAGGCATCAGGTTTATATCCAAATCAGGAATGTCGCTTGATGGAACTTCTAATGTTAAATGCAGTAGCAGTGGAAATTTTGATCATCTTTTGGATGATGATTCTGCTGGGAATCCAGCTTTAATAAAAGCTGCGCTCACGAATCTCTTCGCTGAAAAGCCAGGAATACGATCTCATATTATTTATAAGGCCATAGCTGGTTCAGCAATTCATGCTAATTTTGTGGGTAAGATGTGTCGATTAGGTATTATGCAGAATGTGCCTGCTCTTGATAATCTTGCCGCTCTTCCAATAGCTAAGCAATATTTCACTAAATCAGCCAAATCAGGAAATCTAGAAGCGGAATATAATTTGGCGAAGCTTGAAGCTAATGATAATAATAAAAAAGCAGCGATCGAGAAAGTTGCGAAAAAAGGTTTTCAACCAGCAATTCAAGATTACGCAGATCTTCAAATTAAAACTCCGGGGCAGCAAGATTCGAAAAAATTATACTACTCAGCTTTAGAAAAGCTGTCTTGGTATTCTCAGTTCAAAGAAGGTGAAAAGTTTGCAACTACTGATTTTGAGGGCAAAAAACTAGAATTCGAAATATCAAAATATGATGAAGCCAAAGGATTCTCATTAAAAATTAAGCGAGCTGGTTCTCATCAATTTGTTGATTTTGCAACTTTAAGTTCACTTTCTTCACCGGAAACGATGAGTGTCAAAAACTTCAAAGGTGAAAACTTGAATGCTTTAGATGCTAATAATGCAAATCAAGTGGATGTGAGAATTTTATCTAAATTAGTTAGCGAGATTACAGCTGAAAAAGAACAGACGAATGATCTTGAAAAACAAATTCAGGTACGACCTTCTAGTTCTGTTTTCAGGCCGTTTGCGTTACCTTTGGGAAATCCATTAAAACTTTTTTCCCGATAATAAGAAAAAGTGAATAAGTTGAAATTTTTTTTGTAATTTTTGCAAAAATAATTTGATTAATTCTCATCTGTAAATTCCATTGAAATAGCGCCTTTATTTGGTGCATTTCAATGAATTTATTCGCGCGTAGTTTTGCATGTCTGATCAAGTTTCTATTCAAGATAATTCTTCAAATGTTGTTGAAGATGCTCAAATTAATTTAGAACCTGTCGAAATCATAAATGAAAACCTCAAAAACCGCGTCAGAGCACACTCGCAAGCTGCTATTATTTGCCAAGCTAAAGAAAATAATCCTAACTATTTTTCGATCATTTTTGCTAATGAAAAATTCTACGAAATTTTTGGTATTAGCGAAGCTAATTTAATCGGAAAAAGTTACGATTTTTTGTTCAACGATGTTGATTTTGATTATTCTTCGGAAGATCAAATCGAATATATTCGTTTGATCAAAGCGGTAAAAGATTTTCATCAATCTTCGGTTATTGTCAGTTTGCAAGATCACAAAGGTGAAGGCAAAAAAGTTAAGTTGAAGATTGTATTTGCGCCGCTTACCGATTTTTACAAAGACATCAAAACAGAAATTACCCAACCAAATTTTAATCCAGATTTATACGCGATTTTCACTTTTGAAGAATTCGAGTTGAATATTACTACAACAGAGAATCAGAGTAATTCCAACGTAGTTTTACTTAAAAACTTGGAACGTGCTTTGCGTAATGAAAGATTGTTGCGCGAAGTTGGTTATTTGATTGTATCGGATTTGTCGATTGGCGAAATTGCTCGCGAAATTGCCAAAATGTTGTGTCAGCATTTGAAAGTAGACCGTTGTGTGATTAATGATTATCGCCGTGGCAAGGCCAATTTCGTTGTAGAAAACTGTAGCCCAGAAGTTGCACCAATGATCAGAGATTTAAATGATCCAGAAAATCAAAAAGTGTTGGCGGATTACATAAATTTCCAAAACTATTTTTATAAAAAAGTCGGAAACAAAGCTAAAAAAAGTTCACTTATTATTGTTGATGACGTGGTTAATGACGTCAATTTCAACCAAATTCGTCAGATTTGTGAACGATACAACATCAACTCCCAAATCAGCATTACGACATCTTTCAACGATCAAATTAACGGCGGAATTTACATTCATCAATCAACCAAAAGAAATTGGTTAGTTGATGAAATTGACTTGCTCGAAACTGTTGCTGATCAATTCTCAATTGCAGTTGATCGCTCTTATTCGGTTGAGCGCGTAATGGTTTCAAACCATGAATTGTTAGAGAAAACCAAACAGTTAAAAGAGGCGCTCAAGCAAGAAAAAAACATGCGTAAAATGCAAAGTGAATTTGTTGCTTTAGTTTCGCATGAGTTCAAAACACCACTGCAAATTATTGATAGCACACGTGAACTTTTAGTGCGTAAGCTGCGTGGTTTGAATGTTAAAGAAGAGGCAGTAGATAAATCTTTGGAACGCATCAAAAGCGGTATTCAAAGAATGAATGGTTTGATTCACAGCACACTCAATTTGGCTAAGATGGAAAATGGTCAAAATAACATTAAAATTGAGCGTGATATTTTTGACTTCAAAGCTTTTGTTAACGAAATAGTCGAGAAAAATTCTAATTTAGCTACGCAACGCAATATTTCGGTTTTGCTCAATATTGATGATTTGCCCAAAGATTTTAACGGTGATCAAAAATTACTTGATCACTCAATTACTAACATAATTTCCAACGCGATTAAATATTCTAAAGATAATTCGGTGGTGAAAGTTTTGTCGAAATGTAGCGATAAAAAAATTATTATTCGTGTGGTTGATCAAGGAATTGGAATTCCGAAAGAAGATTTATCGCATATTGGCCAAAAATTCTTTCGTGCTAAAAATACTTTGGCAGTTGCCGGCACTGGAATTGGTTTATATCTGACAAAGTATTTTATTGAATTACACGAAGGCAGCGTTTTAATCGATAGTGAAGTGAATGTCGGCACCTCTGTTACTGTAGTATTACCGCGCGTTTAAAAAATTAAAAAAATTAAAAAGTGATGAAGAAACTTTCTATTTCTCTGTTGTTGGCTGCGGAAATTTTTTGCAGCAGTGCTTTTGCTGAAGATGAAGCACAGAATCGTCCCTACATTTCTGGACAAACTTTGTATCAGTTCAAAGCTGATCGTATTTTATCAACTGATGAAAAAGGCGTAAAAGCGAATAATGCTTTTGTGAATATTGAGTCGAATTTTTCGCTTAATTTTAACAAAAACTGGTCAGCAAAAACTTTGTGGAAGCTTAATCCTTCTGATACTTACACAACTCGTGATCCAATTAATCCTGAAAGAACCAGAACATTTTTAGCCGCAGATCGAGGTTTTAATCCACAAAATACTCAGCTTTTAGTCGAAGAATTGAAATTGCAGTTTGAAGATGAAGATATGCGTTTTTTTGCTGGTAAATTTAATCCAAGCTTCGGAACTGCTTACAAAAATAACAAGCGTATTGGTGTTTTCAGCCAAGATATTACCAAAGATTACGAGTTGCGTGAAAAAATTGGTGCGGGAGTAACTGCTATCTTAGAAGTCGGTGAGTTGACGCTTAATACTTTTTTCAATGATACAACGGGTTTGAGTGGTTCGATTAATGGTCGTGATAAAGAAAACCGTAACAATGGTTTAGCCGGTAACACCGGAACTTTCTCATCTTACTCAGTTACTTATCAAGGTGACAAATTTTTTGATTATGAAAATTGGTTTTATAATTTGGGCTATAGAAGCTTAGGAGTAAGTCAGGGTAATTCAATTTACGATTTAGCTCGTGAAGATGGTTATGTTTTTGGTACAGAATATTTACACAAAATTGGTGAAAATACTTCGGTAATTCCTTTTGCTGAAATCTCAAAAATTAATAATTTTACTGGTGAGCGTGGTCGCAATGCCAATTATGCAACGTTTGCTTTGATTGGAAAATACAGCGGATGGACAGCAAGTGTTTCGCAAATTTATCGTAAAATTTCTCAAAATCAGCGTACTAACAAAATCAATGACTACCAAACTCAACTTTCTGTTGGTTACAAATTCATGAATAATTTGTCGATTGATGTGAGCCGTGCCAACGCTAAAGAGAACAATAAATCTTTGTCACTTTTTGGTTTTATGGTGAGTTACGTTTACAGCTATTAAATCAACTAATAATACAGCATTTGTTTTTCTGGTCAGTTTGAGTTTGTGATAGTGACTCTGAGCTGCCAAGAATTACAGTAGTTTGAGGTTGTTCTACGTCGTTGAAAACGAATAAACTATTTTCTAAAAGCTGAATTGTTTCTGGATTAAAACTTTGTTTCTTTTTTTCCGTCTCTGCCACATTTTGCTGCTGTGAAATTTGAGATTTCAAATCTTCAATTTCAGATTCTTGTGAACGAAGCTGCGATTTTAAATGATCAATTTCTTGTTCAAGATCACTTATTTTTTGCGTCATCTCGTGAATTTTCTCTTCGTCAAATAATGATTGTTGAGGTAAATCTTTGTTCTCGGAAAATGTGTGAACGGAAGAGTATTCAGTAGACGAAATTTCACTTTGATCTACTGAAGCTGCTAAATTATTGGCATATTCTTCAATCAAAGAAGAATAAAACTCATTCAATTCTGTTTCGAAGCTAGATTCAGATTGCTGAAAAATTGAATTTAGAACTTCCATTACTTCTTCTTGAGCAGCCAAGCTACTTTTAAAATCATGAGATTGATCGCATAGATGTTTTATTGTCCACAAAGCCATTTCTACAGTGTTAGAATGGTCACTTTGTAAAAATTTTAAGAGTGATTTTTGAGATTCTGAATTTGTAAAGAAATGCACAAAATCACTGTTGTTTTCAGAAAATGTAGCAATCGATGTTATTGCCAGGGTTTGTGTTAAGATATTTTGCGAGCTGGTTTTATCAAGATCGGCAGTCTTTAGCAAAGTTTTGGTAATTAGATCGATTGCAATCGAATCATAATTTTCTGCTAAATTATCTATTAAATTAAAAATGATTTCTACCGAGTTGCGGAGTTCAATTTCTTTGAGATCGTTGAGAATTTTTAAATGTGATTCATCAAGTTTTAACTCAGGATTTGCAATTGATTGCCAAAGCAGATGTAAAAAGTCTTTATTAACTTGAGCGGAAAGTTTTTCTATTTTCTCAAGGACTTCCGAGCTGACTTCTGCTTTGTTTGTCATGAATTTCTGTGGTTTAGTGATTTGATTTAGTTACTCCAATCCAAAGACTATTTTTTCGTAAAACACATGGCGTAATTGACATCAATGTCGGTTTTACTCCTTTTCCAACTTTCATTTAAAATATTGTAGCTGAAGCCCATTATTTCTTGGAGGTCTAGGTTATTAGAGCTGGCGTAGTGGTTTATTTCTGAAGGTTTTAGGAATTTTTTCCAATCGTGAGTTCCAGCAGGTAACCAACGTAAAATATACTCGACGGCGAATTTAGCGGTGAGCAGTGATTTTAAATTGCGATTAATTGTGGCGACAAAAAGTAAACCGTTGGGTTTTACAAGTTTTGCGCAGCTTGCGACGAATTTTTCAACATCAGCAACATGTTCGATAATTTCGAGAGCGAAAACTACGTCAAATTTTTCACCAGTTGCGGCTAAATCTTCAGCAGCGCAATTGCGGTAATTTATTGTTAGGTTGGATTTTTCAGCATGAATTTTGGCAACAGCGATGTTCTTTGCTGACGCGTCAATTGCAGTAACATCAGCACCCATTTTAGCGAAAGGTTCGGCAACCAAGCCACCACCACAGCCGATATCGAGAATTTTTAAATTTGAGTTGAGCGAGAATTTTTGTTCAATTTTTTCACGAATATAGGCGATTCGCGTCGGATTAAATTTGTGCAACGGCTTGAATTTACCATTCTCATCCCACCATTCATCAGCAATACGCGAAAATTTTTCTACTTCGTTTTGATCAATTGTTGAGCTCATATTTTATTTTGGATTATTGTTTTGGTAATCTTTCAACGTCGATCATTTCGTAATTTTCAACGCTGTTCATCCAATTTGGTTTTACTTTCACAAACAAAAATAAATGCACTTTAGCACCGACAATCTCAGCAATGTCATGGCGCGCTTCAGCGCCGATTTGTTTAATCATTGCGCCATTTTTGCCGAGAATAATGCTTTTTTGGCTTTCTTTAGTAACAAAAATTGTCTGATTAATTTTGACTTGGCCATTGTTGAGTACTTCGTATTTTTCATTTTTAACTGTCAAAGCGTAAGGCAATTCGCGATTTAGTTTCAAAAATAATTTTTCACGAGTGATCTCGGATGCAATGAAACGCATCGGCGCGTCGGTGATTTGCTCTTCGTCGTAAATCCAATCAGGATGGATACATTTGTCGCACAAGAATTTTTTAATCAGATTTACGCCATCGTTAGTTTGCGCTGAAATTGGGAAAATATCTTCAAAACCAAGTTCGATCAACTTAGCCATGATTTCCAAAATCGTGCCTTTTTTGACCAAATCCATTTTGTTGATGGCAGCAGTAACTTTCGGATTTTCTTTGCGTAAATCTTGAGCAATGCGGGTGTTTTCTTCGTCCATTCCGACAGTTGCATCAATCACCAAACAAATGTGATCAGCGTCGCGCAAAGCTTGCCAAGCTGATTTGACGATGATGCGTTCCAAAATTTTTTCCTGACGCGGAATAAAAATTCCGGGAGTATCGATTACCACCATTTGGGTTTCACCTTCAATCACAATCGCTTTGATTGAGTTGCGCGTGGTTTGAACTTTTGGCGAAACGATGGAAAGTTTTTGCCCTAAAAGTGCGTTAGTCAGCGTAGATTTTCCGGCATTTGGAGCGCCTACAATAGCGATTTGGCCGTGTTTTTTATTTGGCATTAGCTGCTAAGTCTTTTGCGATTGTGAAAGCCAATTCAACACTTTGCGATGAGTTTAGTCTTGGGTCGCAATGAGTGTGGTAGCGGTCTTGTAGATTCATTTCTGAGATTTGTTGGTTGCCGCCCAAACATTCGGTCACGTCTTGGCCAGTCATTTCAAAATGAACGCCCCCAGCGTAGGTGCCCAGTGATTTGTGGATGGCGAAGAACGATTTAATTTCGCTTAAAATTTCATCAAACTTACGAGTTTTGTAACCAGTTGAAGATTTGATGGTGTTGCCGTGCATTGGGTCGCAAGACCACACCACAGAACGTCCAGATTTTTTCACTGCTTCAACCAATGGCGGTAATAAATCGTTAACTTTTGCGGCGCCCATTCTTGAAATTAAAGTGATGCGGCCAGCTTCGTTGTTTGGATTCAAGATTTCTAAAAGTTGAACTAGTTCTTCAGCTTTAATTGAAGGGCCAACTTTGAAAGCGATAGGGTTAGCAATGCCGCGCATGAATTCGACGTGAGCTTCATCGGGATGGCGGGTGCGATCACCGATCCACAACATGTGAGCGCTTAAGTCGTAAAACTTATTTGAATCACGATTTAAGCGGGTGAAAGCTTCTTCGTAATTTAAAAGCAAAGCTTCGTGAGACGTGAAAAAGCTAGCGGTAGTAAGTTGTGGCAAAGTTTTAGAGTCAAGGCCACAGGCTTTCATGAAGTTCAAGATTTTATTCACTTCTGAAATAACTTCTTCGGTGTGTTTTTTGCTGCTTAAAGAGTGCGCGAATTCTTCGTTCCATTTGTTAACTTTTTCCAAATTACCGTAGCCGCCCAAAGCGAGAGAGCGTAAGTAATTCAAAGAAGCGGCTGAGTAAAAGTAAGATTCGACCAATCTTTGCGGATTGGCTTGGCGCGAATTTTCTTCGAAATCAATGCCGTTGACGATGTCGCCGCGGTAGCTTGGCAAGCTGATGTCATTTTTAGTTTCAAAGCCGTCAGATCTTGGTTTGGCGTATTGTCCGGCGATGCGACCAACTTTTACGACTGGTTTGTTCAAACCGTACATCAAAGCAATGGTCATTTGCATTACGGTGCGGAAGAAGCTTTTTAAGTTGTCGTGTGAAAATTCTTGGAAGCTTTCAGCGCAATCACCGCCTTGCAGCAAGAAGGCTTCACCGCGGGAAACGGCAGCAAGTTCTGCTTTCAATTTTTCGATTTCATCAATTGAAACCAGCGGTGGGAAATTTTTTAATTGTTGTTCAGCAAATTTAAGTGCATCTAAATTTTTGTATTCCGGTTGCTGTTTGATTGGTAAATTTCTCCAAGAGTTTACCGCCCACTTTTTTTCAGTTGCCATTGTTAAATGTTTTGTAAAATGTTGATTTTGTTGGATTGCACGGATTATCTTTGCGCCCTGAATCAATGTCAATTTCTTAATTCATGAAAAAATCAATCGCTTTCCAAGGAACATTCGGCGCCAATTCCAATCTGGCTTGCCAGCGTTTTTATTCTGATTTCGAAGCCAAGGCTTTTGCAACTTTCTACGATGTTTTTGAAGCAGTAGAAAAAGGCGAGGTGGAATATGGCATGATTCCGCTTGAAAACTCGTACGCCGGACGCGTTTCAGAAATTCACAATTTGTTGCAGAAATACAATGTTTCAATTGTTGCTGAGCATTTTTTCTCAATCTCACACAATTTAGCCGGAGTTGATGGCACAAAGATTGAGGACATCAAAGAAGTTTTGTCGCATCCGCAAGCTTTGATGCAATGCCAAAATAATTTGCGTGTTCTGAACATGAAAACGCGTGAATTTTCAAACACCGCAGAAGCGGCGAAATTTGTCAGCGAGCAACAAGATAAATCAAAAGCGGCGCTTTGTTCAAAAATGGCGGCGGATTTGTACGGTTTGAAAATCGTTAAAGAAAATATGCAAGATTCAGGCAATGACAACGTAACGATTTTCATCGTGATTGCCAAAGAGCCAAAAGATGTTGATCCAGCAATTGCGCCGGTAATTACCGCTTTAGTATTTACAATTCGTAACATTCCGGGGTCGCTTTACAAAGCTTTGGGTGGTTTTGCGACTAACGGTGTTAGCATGGTCAAGCTTGAAAGTTACATTCCTGGTGGCGTTTCAAAACAAGCGCAATTTTTTATTTCAATTGAAGGACATCCAAGTCAAAAAAATGTTGCTCTTGCTTTAGAAGAGTTGGGTTTCTTTTCAAAAAGTGTGAAATTACTTGGTGTTTATTACGCTGACAAAAAACGTTTTGAGGAATAATGCGTATCGTCGCCGGAAAGTTTCGTGGCCGTAGTTTGGTTAAATCAGATCATCTCAAATTACGTCCTACTACTGACAAAAATCGTGAAGCGTTGTTTAATATTTTAGGGTCGGGCAAATTGGGTTTTGAACTTGTCGATTCACAAGTTTTAGACATGTGTTGTGGCACCGGTGCTATTGGTTTTGAAGCTTTATCCCGTGGTGCAAAATCGCTTACTTTTGTTGATTTAAATCGTGCGCATTTGGAAGTGGTGAAGAAAAATGCTGTGCTTTTCGGCGTTGAAAAAGATTGTGAAATTTTGTGTTTGGATGCCAAAAAATTACCACAAAATAACAAAAGATTTGATCTTGTATTTGTTGATCCACCTTACGCAGAAGACTATTCGCTGATTGTAGAAAATTTACTGACGAAAGGTTGGATTGGTGAAAAATCTTTGGTGGTGATTGAAGCGCAGGCGAAAGAAGAAATAATTTTTGCTGGCTTGAAGATTGTGGAATCAAGACGTTACGGTGGCAGCGTTTTCTGTTTTTACGTAGTTTAGTTTTTTTACAGAGAAAAGATTGATCAAAATTGCTTTTAAAATAATAGCAAAAGACAAAAAAATAAGATTTTCTCCCGCGGGAGAAAATCTTATTTTGACCAGAATTTTCAAGGCTTTGCAGCTATTTTTAGGAAAATTATTTTACCAAGTTGGTAACATCCAACATTCTAAGCGAGAAAGCCCATTCGTTGTCGTACCAAGAAGCAACTTTAACCATGTTGCCGCACAAAACTTTAGTTTGAGTAGTATCGAAAGAAGAGCTGTATCTAGTGTGGTTGAAATCAATTGAAACCAAAGGTTCATCAACAATTTCTAAAACTTCTTTCATACGACCGATGCCTGCAGCTTTACGTACAACTTCGTTTACTTCTTCTTTGGTAGTGTCGCGTTTAGCGATGAAGTTTAAATCAACCATTGAAACGTTAGCAGTTGGAACGCGAATCGCGCCGCCAGCTAGTTTGCCGTTCAATTCAGGTAATACTAATCCGATTGCTTTTGCGGCACCAGTTGATGTCGGAATCATTGACATTGCACAAGCGCGAGCGCGGCGTAAATCTTTGTGAGAATTGTCAACCACGTTTTGGTCGTTAGTGTAGGCGTGAACTGTGGTCATGAAACCTTTTTCAATTCCAATCGCGTCATTCAAAGCTTTAGCAACAGGCGCTAAACAATTTGTAGTGCAAGATCCAACTGAGAAAACGTTGTCTTCAGCGCTTAGTTTGTCATCATTCACACCGTAAACGATAGTTTTAACGGTGTCTTCTTTTGCCGGAGCAGAGATGATTACTTTTTTCGCGCCAGCGGTGATGTGTTGTGAGGCGTCGTCGTATTTAGTGAAAGCGCCGGTGCATTCTAAAACTACGTCGATTTTCAAATCAGCCCAAGGCAATTTTTTAGGATCACGTTCGCCAAATAATTTAACTTTTTTGCCATCAATTACCAATTCGCCTTCAGAGCCAGAAACTGATTTTGAGAAACGTCCGTGAATTGAATCATATTTCAACAAATGAATGTGAGTTTCAACCGGAGCTGGACCATTAACGGCAACCAGTTCGATGTTTGAATATTTTGGATCTTCAAAAATTGCGCGAGTAACGCAACGGCCAATTCTTCCAAGGCCGTTAATAGCAACACGGATGGTCATAAAATTATTTTAAATTTGATTGAATTTAGTTTTTTGATTGCGGTGTTAGGGGCGCACCTTAAATCTAAAATCTAAAATCTAAATTCAAAAATTTAAAAATATGACTTTGCCATTTCAGATAATTTGCGCGCTGTTGATTTTGTGCTGTCTAGCCGGAATTTTTGCTCTGTTTTTGTCACACGAATATATTAGAAAAATTTCCTGCTTGTCGATTTCTTACACTAGTTTTATTGCTTTAATTGCTGTTATTGCTTTGCGTAATCCTAAACAAAATGAAGCAATGCTTATTTTAGTAAGCGTTTTAGTTGTTATGGCTGTGAATCTGTTAATTGGAATTGGGTTGGCTAAAAATATTGCCAGTGAGAGGAGGAGGATTGCGGAATCAAGCGGGAATTCTGTTAAAGAATTCGCCGCTGATTAGATTTTACATTTCATCAAGTTTTAGATGAACGATGGTGCCGGAATTTTTCAACTCATTCATTACTTTTTTACGCAATTGAGCTGTAAAATTTTCTAGCTCTTCCAACACTTTTAAAACGTGTTGAGCTTCTTTTGGGAGAGCTTCGTTTGTTAATTCATTAGGATTAACATTTGGATTCTGCATATTTTGAATTTATTAAGGGTTAGTTGTGAGTTCGCGGGCGGGCAAATTATTTACTGTTTTAGGGCTGTCAATATTTTTACAATAGTTGTAGAAAATTTTTCAGTTCTATTGTCCTTTTCGGATGATTTTGAGCAGATAAAAGATTCATAATCACAAGTTTTATTAAGACACATGTGATTACTTTAAGGTATAATTACTGATTTAATTGTCGTTTCCAAAATCAAGAATCACTTCTTTCCAAATCTCATATTTTTCAGATGGTAAATTGCGAATTGGACTACATAGCTCAATGGCGCGTCGTGCGTTATCAATAGCGATTTTATAGTTAATTTCTTTTGGATTATTATAACGTGCCAGATCGATTGCATCTTCAATATCAGAGTTAATAACACCTTCTTCATTAATTGAAACTTGCAGTGTTATTTTCTCATTATTGTTGTAGTTCGTTTCAGCAACTGCGCGGGCGTAGCATCTTTTTAATTGTGACTGAATATTGTATTTTTCGCGAGCTGATAAATCGATATTATCTAAATTTTTTGCCTGAGATGCTTTAGAGTTTTTTTGCACTTCTTCTTGTGAATCAGCATCTTTCTTGTTCTCAGAATTTGTTTCCGCGCCAATGTCTTGATCTTTGCGTGGAGTCTCATTTTTTTTCTCTTCTAAATCTTTTTCAGTTTCATCTTCGATCTTTTCCTCGCCATTTTCTTGTTGTTGTTTTTCGATTTTTTCAGTTTCTTTTACAGTCTGTTTTGGATCTTGCTGATTTGATTTGGCAACTGATTTAGTGGTTTTTGGTGTTTTCGATTTTTTAGGCAAAGAAGCGACTTTATTTTTGTTAGATTTTTTATCGGATTTGGCCTGATTGGAAGCTTCTTTTTTTGGTTTTTTTATTTCTTTTGTTTGAGTGTTTGAAGAGTTTTCCAGGTTTTTATTAGTTGGTTGTGCATCTTCATTACCGGAGACTGAAATTAAACTGACAGAAACTTCGCTTGTACGATTTTCTTGATTATTCTTGAGGTTAAAATTGGCATAGACCAACAATAAAAGAAGTGAATGCAAAAAGAGTGAGTAAAGTATGTTTTTGATCATTGAACTAATTCAGTAACTAAAACTACTTGGCTGAAACCGCTGCTGTTGACGGTCTTGATAATTTCCATGACTCGGCCGTAATCAATTTTTTTATCAGCACGAACTTGGATTTTGGTATTTAAATTGCTACCCGTTGTTTCAAGTAATTTGGATTGAAGATTAGAAAGTTTTACAACTTCGTCTTGCACATAAATTGTGCCATCTTCTTTTACTGAAACAGAAATAGGTTGTGTTTTTTCATTGGTTGGGGCTGCAGCACCTTGTGGTAAATCAACATCGATACTGCTTGTCATCATTGGTGCAGCGACCATAAAAATGATAAGTAAAACTAATAAAACGTCGACAAAAGGAGTGATGTTGATGTCACTAATGACGTGCCTTTTTTTACTTCCTTTTTTGTGATTAGATAAATTTGCTCCCATTATTCTGGTAAGTTCTTGTTCTTGATAACAAACAAATTATTAGAGATTGGTTTGCTGAAATCAGAATCTTTAAAAGTGATACTGGTGATTTGATCAAGCTCATTTTTAACCTCCATTTTAACGAATCTAAGAGGATTGTTACTGAAAATTAAGCTGAATTCTCCGGCTTCTTTACGGTTCTTTTTCATAACCGAGATTTTGATTTGATCAGTAGTTTTTTTAACATCCGTAATCTCAACGTCTTTTGCTGAAAAAGAAATATTGGCACGAGTCAAGAAAGAGGCTGGTGTGCTATTCGTTGTTAGATAGGAAGTTTCATCAAGTTCGATGTCAGTGTATGTTAAAACAGAGCCATTAACAATAATTAAAACTTTTTGTTGACCGTTGTATTCTACGCGCATTTTACCTGGTCTAGATAGGTAAAGTTTTCCTTCAGCTAAATTACCCTCAGAGGTTTCTTGTAAAAAACGGGCAGTGAGATTTTGTATACTGTTTAAGTATCCCTCAATTTTTCCTAGGTCACTAGAATATTGTTGTAGCAAAGAATCTTTATTAGCAACTTTGGCAACCGCATTATTTGCAACAAGAACTGCTGCCAATAAAAAAGCTACGCAAGTTATTTTACTTGCGTAGCTGATTAATTTCTTAGTCATTATGTTTCTAAACGTCTTTTTTGTGATATAATTTCTCATCCAAAGCGCCTTCAGATTTATCGACGATTAAAGTAATCGCACTGTCACCAGTGATGTTTACAGTGGTTCTCACCATATCCAAAACACGATCAACACCCAAAATAATACCAATTCCTTCGATTGGTAAACCAACTGAAGAAAGAACCATGCTCATGAAGATGATTGATCCACTAGGAATTCCAGCAGCGCCGATTGAACCAAGTGTACAAGTTAAAACTAACATCATGTAGTTTTGCATCGTCAAATCGATTCCATAGGCTTGTGCGAAGAACAAAGCGCAAATTCCAAGGTAGATTGCAGTGCCATCCATGTTTATACAAACACCAAGAGGCATCAAGAAATTTGAGTTAGTTTTAGAAACTCCAAGTCTTTCTTGAAGTTGTGACATCGCAGTAGAAAGAGTTGCTTTGCTGCTGCTGGTAGCAAATGCAATTGATTGAGTGAAAAGAATTTTGCGGTAGAAAGGCAAAGGTGAAATACGAGCAAATACCAAGATCATCAAACCAAAAATCAAGTATTGGAAAATACAAGCTGTTAAAACAACCATGATAAGTTTTGCCAAAGATTCTAAGATATCGATACCTTGTGTTCCAACTACCCAAGAAATATAGCCGAAAACACCAAGAGGAGCTAATCTGATGATTATTTCAATCATTTTGAAAGCCATTTGTGATGCAGAATAAATTACATCTTTAAGTGGTTTTCCTTTTTCGCCAATCAAGTTGATAGTGATACCAGTGAAGATTGAGAAAACGATAATTTGTAAGAAATTGTCGCTAACCATTGAATTCAATGGGTTAACTGGAATTAAGTTCAACAAAAACTCAGTTACAGTTGGGGTTGGTTTGCTAGTAATTGCTGTTGGTTGACCATCAGTTGTTGACAAAATTGAATGTAGATCAACACCAATTCCCGGTTGGAAAATAATACCTGCAGAAAGGCCGATAATAACGGCGAAGATAGCAGTTAGAATATAGGCACTAAATCCTTTTAAACCGACTCTTGTAAAGTTTCCTTGGCCATCCATTGAAGTAATGCCAGAAAGTAGGGCGAAAAATATCAAAGGAACGATAACCATTTTTATCAAACTAATGAAAATGGTACCAAAAATTTTCAAACCTGCTGCCTTCTCTCCTAAAATAACACCTGCCAATACACCTAAAATAAGGCCAATAAGAACTTGTTGCCAAAGTTTCATAACTTACGAATTTTTGATTAATAATTTAAAGAATAGAAAAGATTTAATTGTTAAATTTTTCCTTAGATTTGTTGAATTGATGAGATCTTGATTTGTTCAAGATGCCCGCGGATTGGCTAGAGAGTAAGCTCGATCAACGTGAATTCAATTTCAAGTTACAGACCGAGTTTTTTAATGTCAAGTTTATAACCAGCAAAACATAAGCAGAATTTTAGCTAAAAAATTAAAATGATTTATTTGCTAAAAAAGACGTTGTGAAAAATCAATTTAGGAAATTAAAAAGATTTTGACTTTTAGAAATAAGAACGAATTTTGCCAAGTCAAAAATATGCCAAACTAATCATACGCTAGTTAGTTGGGGCGGCTTTGTTTCAATCAATCTCCTTTTTCAACAATGAAAAAAACCTTATCGAAAGCGTTGTTTGTTATTTCTGTAGCAACCTTTGCCAGTGACTGTCTTGCGTCTACAAAATATATTTCCGTTGGTACGGGAAGTATTACTGGTGTTTATTATCCTGCTGGCGGTGCAATCTGTCGTTTGTTAAATCGTGGCAGAAAAGATCACGGTATTAGATGTTCAGTTGAATCAACTGGTGGTTCAGTTTCTAATTTGAATGCTATCAGAAATGGCACTATTGACTTTGGTATTGTGCAATCTGATTGGCAATATCACGCCTTCAATGGTACAGGTTTTTTTGCTGACCAAAAACCTTTCAAAGAATTAAGATCAGTGTTTTCTCTTTACACGGAAACTTTCACTATGGCTGTTGCTGAAAAGTCAGACATCAAAAAGCTAGACGACATTGTGGGTAAAAAAGTTAACTTTGGTCCACAAGGTTCGGGAATGTATGCTACAATGGAAGTTTTAATGGCTGCAAAAGGTTGGACAAAAGCAAACTTTGCTGCAGTAACAAACCTTCAACCATCTGAGCAACCAAAAGCTTTATGTGATGGTAAAATTGACGTTATGATTTATGCCGCTGGTAACCCAAATGGTGTTTTACAAGAAGCTACTCAAACTTGTAAAACTAGAATTTTAAGTATTGATAAAGAAACAATTGAAAAGCTTATCAAATCTAATTCTTTCTACGTTAAAGCTATAATTCCTGGCGGAATGTACGCTGGTAACCAAAACAATATTGAAACTTTTGGTGTGAAAGCTGGTGTTGTAACTTCAGAAAAAGTTTCATCAGAAATTGTTTACAACATGACAAAATCAGTATTTGAAAATTTTGATAACTTCAAAACTTTACACCCAGTTTTCTCAGCTTTGAAAAAAGAAGATATGGTTAGAGAAGGACATCTTGCTCCGATCCATCCAGGTTCTGCTAGATATTTCAAAGAAGCTGGCTTGTTAAAAGAATAGTTTTTTAGAGATTACTAAAAACCCGTCATATGAAAATATGGCGGGTTTTTTTACGTCTGAATTTATTTTGATAAATTAATTTTCGAAAAATGTTTACGAGAATAGCAAAATCAAAGCCTTTCATAAACTGCAGTATTGACGAAGAAACGGGAGTGATGTTGGTAAATATTGGCAAAAAACCGCTTACTTCTGAAGATTTTGATTTTTTATTGGAAGTAATTTCAGGTTATTTTGAAAAATACGGACAGTTCAAAGGAATTATTATAAATGCTAAAAAATTCCCTTATTGGAAAGGGGCACATAATCGCGTTGAATACATTGGATTCGCTGCAAACAATCATCATAAATTTGAAAAAATTGCTTTGGCAATTGATGGTTTTTTTGTGCGTCTTTTACCAAAAATTGCGCGCAGAAAAATTGATACTGAGGTAAAGCATTTTGGATATAATCAAATAGAGAAGGCCGATCAGTGGATTTTAGAGTAAATTTTTTGACATCTTACAGCGCTTTGCAGATCAGAAATAATATCTAGTCGATTTTAGATTTGTTGCGACGAATTATTATAAACAATGGAATAGCAATGGCGATTACAGCGGGTAAAAGCCACAACAAAAAATTTTCTTTGCGGAAGTCAGAATAAACCAAAATATCGCTTCCGAATTCTTTTACTAAATCGTTACGAATTTCTTCGTCAGTTGCCCCTTCATAAATTTTTTGGCGAATTAATTTGCGCATTTCTAAAGAAAATTCAGTGCTAGAATTTTCAATAACTTGACCTTGGCATACCAGACAACGTACTTCCAAAAACAGCTTCATGGCGCGTTGCTCTTGTTTGTCGTCAGCTAAATGTTGTTCTGGAGAAAGGGCATGAAGGTTCTGAAAAGACAGACAAAAGAATATTAAGGTAATTGCGCAAAGTCGGCTCATCACTAGAATTCGCCTTTAGTGAGTGTTTGATAGCCTCCTGTCATGATTACAGCAGTGCCATTACCGTTCCATTCAATAGTTAAATCGCCGCCTTTGAAACGAGTGGTGATTTTACGTTGTTTGGTAAAATTGTGTTTGATCGCTAAAATTGCTACCGCACAAGCCCCAGAGCCGCAAGCCATTGTTTCGCCGGCGCCACGTTCCCAAACGCGCACTTCAATTAAGTGATCAGAAATAAGTTGAGCAAATTCGACATTGGCTCTTTGAGGAAAGATCGAGCTATTTTCAACTTTTGGTCCAACTGCGAAAAATTCTTCATCAGTTAAAGGTTTGGAGATAAAAGCGACAGCATGAGGATTGCCAACGTTGACACAGGCAAAATCGAAACCATGCATTGAAATTTTTTGAGTGTCGACGTCATCAGAAAGAGGAATCTTGTTCCATTCGAAATTAGGTATTCCCATATCAACTGATATCAAATCACCGCTTTTCCAGCATTTTAAAATGCCGCTAATCGTTTTTATTTTTACTTCGCGATGATTTTTTTCAGCCATTAAAATTGAAGCAACACAACGCGTTGCATTGCCGCAAGCGCCGGAAATTGAGCCATCAGAGTTGTAGATCTCCATCAGGCAATCAGCTTGTGAAGAGTTCTTTAAAATAATGAATTGATCGCAACCAATATTTTTGCGACTTGAAACTTCAGCAATTTTTTCAGCAGTGATGTTAAGGCTGGTGTTGCGTCCATCAACGATAATGAAATCGTTGCCAGCGCCGGACATTTTTACGTAAGGGATCATTTCGAGAGTTTTGGGAAATCAGTTATTGGTTGTTAGTTGTCAGTTTATCGGCAATAAAATTCGACAAACTTTAACTAACAACCAAGAACAATTAGTTATTTTTAACGCGGCTGACGTAAGTGCAATCTTCGGTTCTAACGACAATTTCTTCGCCAGATTCAACAAAAGGTGGAACCATAACGCGAACGCCATTTTCTAAAATCGCTGGTTTATAAGAAGCAGAAGCAGTTTGACCTTTAACAACTGCATCAGCTTGAGCGATTACGCAGTTAACATGTTCTGGTAAGAAAATCGAAATTGGTTTGTCGTTACAATATTCAACACGAATATCCATACCTTCAACCAAGAATGGCAAAGCGTCGCCAACTAAATCTTTAGAAAGATTAAAGCTTTCGAAAGATTCCATATCCATAGCTACTAATTCATTTTGGTCGAAATATTGGAATTGGTAGTTTTTTTGTTCAACGTACGCCACATCAACATCTTCGCTAGAGTTGAAGCGAGTGTTAGTTTTGTTACCAGTAACGATATTTTTCATTTCAACTTGAATGTATGCACCGCCTTTACCAGGTTTTACATGTTCACGTTTTACAACTTTCCAAAGTTGGTTTTCGAATTCGATGACGTTTCCAATACGGATTGAGTTAGCGTTAGTTTTAGCCATAAAAGTTTTATTAATTATCCGCAAATAAGCGGTTATTGTTGGTTATAGACTGATAGAGATCATCTAACAGAATTTAGTTTAGGTTACGAACAATTTCTTCTGACACTTTTTTAGCGTCGCCGAAAATCATTAAAGTATTATCGTTGTAGAAAAGCTCATTTTCGATGCCGGCATAACCAGCGTTCATTGATCTTTTTACAAAGAATACAGTTTTAGCAGAGCCAACTTCTAAGATTGGCATGCCATAAATTGGGCTAGTTTTATCAGTTTTAGCAGCAGGATTGGTAACGTCGTTAGCACCAATTACAAAAACAATGTCAGTAGAGCGGAATTCGCCGTTGATGTCTTCCAGTTCAAAAACTTTTTCGTAATCAATATTAGCTTCAGCCAACAATACGTTCATATGACCCGGCATACGACCAGCAACAGGGTGAATGGCAAATTTAACTTCAACTCCGGCTTTTTCCAACATATGGGTCATTTCAGCAACCCCGTGTTGCGCGCCAGCAACTGCCATTCCATAACCTGGAACTATTATCACAGAAGCAGCGCCTTTCATCATGAAAGCTGCATCTTCCGCGCTGGCTTGTTTGATTGGTTTTTTCTCTTTTTCTTCACCGCTATTAGCAGCTGCTTGTTCACCGAAACTGCTGAAAATTACGCTAATAATTGAACGATTCATCGCTTTACACATGATGTAGCTCAAAATCGCACCAGAAGCTCCGACTAAAGCGCCGGTAATTATTAAAAGTGGATTAGCTAAAGTGAAACCAATACCACTTGCTGCCCATCCAGAGTAAGAGTTTAACATTGAAACAACAACTGGCATGTCCGCACCACCAACTGGTGCGATCAGCATAAAGCCAATGAAGAAGGAAAGGGCGATTAAAATAACGAAGAAAAATTTTGAACCGAAAATAAAGAATAAAAGTAAAACAGCACCAAGAGCGAAAGCACTGTATTTAGTAACTTTTTGGGTATTTTTAAAAAGCGTAAATTTTGAACCCATATTGCCGTTGAGTTTCAAGAAAGCGACAATCGATCCGGTGAAAGTAATCGCGCCGATAACAACGCCAAGGCCCATTTCAATTAGACTACCAGTTTTAATTTTATTGCCGACTAAAATTTTGAAAGCATCAGGAAGCCAAAGTGCGCTAGCGGCAATTAATACAGCTGCCAAGCCAACTAAAGAGTGAAAGCCAGCAATTAATTGTGGCATTGCCGTCATTTTGACTTGTTTAGTGATAAAATAACCAATTCCACCACCAAGTGCGATGGCTACAATGATTAATAAATGATTGTGAATTTGTGGTAAAAATAGTGTCGTCAAAATCGCCAAAGCCATGCCAGCAATTCCGAAGTAATTGCCAATACGTGAAGTTTTCGGAGAAGACAATCCGTAGAGTGACAATATGAAGAGTACCGAAGAAACTAAGTAAGAAAAGGCAACGAATGAGTTCATATTTGTAATATAATTTGATTTTGAGTGCTAGGTGAAACTTTCTTAGAAGATATTTTTTTTACCAAGTAACAACTGCTAATTTCTAGACGACGCCACTACGTAAGCAATCGTGTAAATGTAAAATTCCTACCGCTTGTTTTTGTTGATCTAAAACAAAAAGGCTAGTGATTGATTTTTTATTCATGATAGCGATTGCTTCAACTGCCAAAGCTTGAGCAGAAGTTGTGATTGGATTATGCGTCATGATGTCACCAGCGGTGTGGGAAAGCAAATTATTGTCGATGTGACGACGTAAATCGCCGTCGGTGATGATGCCAATTAATTTGTTGTCTTGGTCAATAACTCCAGTGCAACCTAAATGTTTTGAAGTCATTTCAAGCAATACTTGTGACATGTTTTGATCTGCACTAACCATAGGAATGTCATTACCTTGGCGCATTAGATCTTTAACTTTCAAAAAATTAGCGCCCAGTTTTCCACCCGGATGAAATAAGCCAAAACCCTCAGAATTAAAGCCACGAGCGTCAATTAAACTTACTGCCAAAGCATCACCCAAAGCTAGCATCATTGTCGTTGAAGTAGTCGGAGCGTTAACTTTGTTAGCTTCAGCAATTGCTGGTAAAACCAACGGAATTGTACTGGCTTTTGTCAATTCTGATTCTTGACGACGGACGATACCGATGATTGGGATTTCGAATCTTTTGCAATAAAAAATAATGTCTTTGAGCTCTTTGGTTTCACCAGAATTGGAAAGTAAAATCACAACATCTTGTGTGGTGATCATGCCTAAATCACCATGGCTGGCTTCACCCGGATGAATGAAAAATGATGGCGTTCCTGTTGATGCGAAAGTAGCGGCTATTTTATTGCCGATGTGCCCAGATTTACCCATACCGCTGATAATCACTCGACCTTTGCAGTGCAAAATTAATTCAACTGCTTTGCTGTAATTTTCATCGAAAAATCCGAGCAAAGATTGCAAGCCTTCAATTTCAGTTTTTATAGTTGCGACAGCCGAGTCGATATAAGACATATTTTAAAAAAAATGAGATGAGAAATTATGAATTTGGAACCCACAATTTAATATTTGTTTGGTAGAAAAATAAAGTGAAGAAATTAAAAGTTTTGGCATAATATTTTTTGTCATTTCCTATTTTTAACTCAATTTTTTAACTCCGATGAACGAACAAGCAATTTTACAAGAATTTGCTGATGCTAAAGCAATTTTGAAAGGTCACTTTATTTTATCCTCTGGTCTTCATTCAGACACTTACATGCAGTGTGCACGGGTTTTGATGGAGCCAAAAAGAGCAGAAAAACTTTGTGCCGAATTAGCTAAAAAAGTTCGTGAAAAATTAGGCGATAATTTTGCTGATATTGTTGTTGCCCCTGCAATGGGAGGAGTTGTGGTTGGTTACGAAATGGGGCGTCAGCTTGGTTTAAGCACAATTTTTTGTGAAAGAGTGAACGGAGTTTTCGAGTTTCGTCGTGGTTTCGAACTGCCTCAAAACGCACGTGTTTTGGTAATTGAAGACGTCATTACTACAGGAAAATCTTCGCTTGAGACTTACGAAGTTATCACAAAATTCGGCGCAAAAGTTGTAGCGGAAGCATCTTTGGTTGATCGTAGTGGAGAAGAAAATTTATCAGCTAAAATGGGTGTTGAGGTAATTTCTTTGTTGAAAATTGACGTGAAAACTTTTGACGAAAATAATGTTCCAGAAGATCTTAAAAATATTCCAGCAGTAAAACCAGGAAGCAGATTTTTGAAGTCTTAAACTAAAATTTAACGTGAATTTTTCTGTGGTAATGTAGCTGTTTTGCTAAATCCCATTCCATTTCTATTTTCTGGAATTTTGTTTTGTTCAATAGAGATTGAGGTTTTGTTAACGTTGGCATTTGGAATATTAGTGTTTTGAACAGCGCCGGTGTTGTATTTACCTTCTGTAACCTTGTCGTTTCCTAAAACATAAGTTTGGTTTGGTCGTAAAGAAAATTTTATTTCTACCAAGCCATTAGCATTGGTTTGAAATTTATCTTCAGCTTTGCTTCCAACCAATACTTTAAGTTTTGTAGGGCTTACATTCCATTGAATAGATACTTGATTTCTGTCGATAGATTTAACAAAAAGTTCTTTGTCACTCTTATTAGTTTCAGAAGTTATTTTTTTGTTATTAAGCCAGATAGACCAATTTTCAGGACTAGAATAGATTATTGAAGCAAGATAGATGTAAGAATTCGGGTTTAGTTCATCTTCCTGTCCTTTGACCACTATGTTATTTGCTTTGTCAGCATTATCTTCTGATTCATTGCCATTTTGATCTTGTTTATCTTCGGCATCTTCATCCAAGGTAAAAACTTGTTTGTTTTTGTAAGATTCAACTGCGCGTTCAATATTGTCTATTTCTCTGTCATCAAACATTAGTGATGTTGCTTTTGATCCCATGATCAAATCAGCCATTCCTTCTTGTAAGTTATTAAGCTGTAGATCGTTGTTTGGTGAGACGTTATTTTTTGAATCTAAATCTTCTTTGTTATCAGTACTTTCAGCAGAATTTCCATTCAGATTATTTTTGTTGAATGGATTGTTTTTGAAATCTTTATTACGAATTACCGATTGAGAAATTGACTCTTTGTTACAGAGAACAAGAGATAAAATCGCAAATAATGGAATTAGTTTTTTAAATTTTGTCATCGTCGATTTTAGTAACTTATTCAATTAAACGTGAACGATTGCCTTGTTGAGAATCTTCATTTTGAAGTGGCTTGTAAATGTACCAATAGAAATCAGCTCTTGCAATTACTGCACCTGAAGGTTGGCCAGAACTCAATTTTATAAGATCTTGTTCGCTATATTTTTTGTTTCTGCGAATTTCAAAATTAGAAATTACAATATATCCAGGAGCGGAGCGAACTAATTCAGATATAAAACCAATTGCTTTTAAGTCATTTACAGCTTCAAACGATAAATTGCCCTGACTTGCAGTTACTAGTACGGTAGATCTTTTGAAAATAGATCCGCTCATTTCTTCAGGAATCGTCATTCTAATAGCCGGTTTTTCAATTGAATATTTTTCGGCTAAACTGTCGATTCTAGAAGTGACATCGTCTATTTTTAATGATCCTATAAATTTCTTATTTTCACTAATACTTCCCCAAATTTCTTGATACTTTTTGGCTTCTAAAATTTTGTTTTTGATCTGATTAGTTTTGCTTTTGATATCGTTAATGTCGGATTCAACTTTTTTGGCTTCATCTTCAGAAGTCTTCTTTCTGTAAGATTGGTAATAGATTATTGATAAAAAAATGCCCAATAAAATAGCGGAGATCGATAGGTTAGTATAAATTCGTTTTCTCAGATTAGGAATTTTCATCTTTTAGTTACTTAAGGTGAATTCTATTGGGAAAGTGTAATACTTCTGAACGAAGTCAATATTGCGCGGAATCTCATTATATTTTATAGTTTCCTTCGGGAAGTTTTGTTTGGTTTTTCTGGTTAACACGTCGAAAGATTTAAATAAATCGTCAATATCACCGCTTTTGTTAGTTAAATCACCATTGAAAGACATTACATAACCTGATTTTGCCGGACTTTTGTAGTTGAAAGACTGCAGTTTGTAAGAAAAGGAGGTGAGTTTTACATCACTATTCTTCAAAAAACGCATTTTCGCGTAATATTTTTCAATATCGATACCGACAGATCCGATAGATTCTTCTATTTTACCAAAATCAATAATTCTTTCAGCATCAATTACATTTCCATTTTCGGTAATATTTACTTGCTCTTTTTCGGGAGATTTTGCTTGTCTAAGTTCTTGAGTTGCAAGAGCTCTTCTTTTTTCTGCTTCAATTAAATTTTGAATATTTTGATTGCCAAATGACAAAGCTAAACAAGCAAAAAATATGGCAAATGACATGCCAACATTGAAGTAAAAAGATGATTTTAGGGTGATAAAATACTTCTCTAAAATTTTGATTTTAAAATTAGTAAATTTGAGAAGTTTTTTGCTATTCGAGAAAGTTTTTGAAAGAATTAAATCACAATAATTTGCGTTAACCGGTAAGATCTTCTTTAAATTGCATTTTTCAGCAGCTTCGAAAGGAGTATAATTTATAAAATTAAGTTCCGGTGAAGCGATGGTTTTGATTTTTTCGAGTATTTCGTTCGAAAAAATATTAGCGATATGCATTTCAGAAACATGAAGATCGGGAATCAACCTTTTTAGATATTCGAAGGTGCTGTAAATATCTTGTTCATATTTTTCTAAAAAATCTGGTTCGTTAAAAGAATAGTTCATGCAACGAGTAAAGACTATCCCTTGTTCATTGAATACGATTTGGCGAACACCGCTAACTTTATTGTGTAGGATTAAAAATATTATTTGTTCTGAGCCGATTTTTTTGGCTTTTGATCTGCTTATTATATCTTTTTTGATTAGGTTTAAAAAACTAAAAGACTCAATTGGGAGCAAGTAAATTCCGGGAACATGATTGGGCATCTCCAATAAAAAATCGATCCAAGGGCTAACTATTTCGCCAGTTGCTGCTGAAATGAATAAGCACTCAGTCTTTAAAGCAGACTTATTAAGATTTCTGTTATTTTTGGAACGAGATTTCTTTTCGATAATATAGCTTTTTAAACTTTCATGATCACCGTCGCTTGCTAAATCACGTTTGATTATGTGCTCCAGATCACCCAAGCGCATCTGAGGATAACTTTTTTTCTTGTAGCTCTGGTCAGTAGTATCAAGTAAAATGAAGATCGGGATAAAATGATTTTTAGAAAAAAGAATTTTTAAGTCGTTTTTAGATTCTTCTGTTAAGCTCTCTAAAAATATTTTATTTTTAATTTCGTTACCGTCATGTAATGCAATGACAGCGCCATAATTTCCAATTGTAACAACAAAGCTTTTTTTACTTTTTAACATCTGTAATTAAGAGGAATTATTTAGGCGTTTGAGGATTTTTATGAATTTTTCCAACTACAAAAATTTAAACCAAACATAGCAATTTTTTTTTTAACAAAATGATATTTGGCGTTGGAACTGATTTAATTTCAGTCAACAGAATCGATAATTTGATTTTTAAATTCAAAGAAAAGTTTGAAGAAAAAATCTTCAGTGAAAATGAAATCAAAAAAGCACATAGTTTAAAATATTCTCCTGAAGAAAATTCTTCTCGCGCAAAATTCTACGCTAAACGATTTGCAGCGAAAGAAGCTTTTGCAAAAGCTTTGGGTCTCGGAATTGGTAGGGGTGTTGATTTTAAAGATATTGAAATTGACAATGACGCTTTCGGAAAGCCGATTATTAGAATTTTAAACAACAAAGAAGAATTCATTAAAAGTCATTTTGGTTGCCAAAATTTTGCGATTCATTTGTCGCTTTCTGATGAAAAAGAAATGGCCAGCGCCTTTGTTGTAATCGAGAAAAAATAATGAAAATTTTATCAAAAAAAAATCCAAAAAAAGTCATCGTAATTGGCGCTGGGTCTTGGGGAACAGCGATCGCTAACTTACTGGCGCAAAATTCACACAAAGTTTTGTTGGTAGCAAATCGATTAGAAATCATTGATGAAATTAACCAAAAACAAACCAACCAAAAATTTTTACCGAACGTAATTTTAAACAAAAATATCACGGCAATCGCAGATTTTTCAGATGAAATAAAAAATGCTGATCTGGTTTTTTTAGTCACTCCAAGTGCCGCAGTGAAAGAAGTTTTTGAAAAAGTTAAACAAGCTAAACCAGCAAAAAAATGCGGGTTCGTTATTTGTTCTAAAGGCTTTGAACATGATTCTTTAACATTGTTGAGTGACGCTTTTGAAAAAATTACAGCCCGTAAAAATTACGCCGTTTTATCTGGTCCAAATTTTGCCATTGAAGTTGCAAATCAAGAGCCGACGGTCACAACAATTGCTTCGCGCAAGAAAAAATTAGCCAAAGAAGTGATCGAAGTTTTAAGCAATGACAACTTCCAAGCGCATTATTTCAAAGATCCGCGCACTGCCGAAATTTGTGGTGTAATGAAAAATATCATTGCCATTGGCTGCGGCATTGTTGAAGGGTTGGGTTTGGGTGTAAATGCTAAGTCGGCAGTTGTGATGAAAGGAATTTCAGAAATTCAGCTTTTGTGTAAAAAAATGAAAGCTTCCAGCGACATTACTCACGCCGCTGGTTTTGGCGATATTTTCCTCACTTGCTCATCAACTAAGTCGCGCAACAACTCGCTTGGCGTGATGTTGGCGCAAGGCAAGTCTTACGCGCAAATCGTCAAAGAAACCAAAAAAACTTACGAAGGTGAATTTTCCGCCGAAGCCGTTTCGCAAATTGCAAAAAAATTGAAATTGCAGCTAGACTTGTGCGAAGAAATACATCAAATTTTAACCCGCAAACATACTCCGAACAAGATTCGAAGCATCATCTCAAAATCAATCCTTAGTTAAATGACTGCATCTAAAAATAATAAATCTGCCGTGAATTCTATTAATTCCAACTCAGTTCTAATCATCGACTTTGGAAGCCAAGTCACTCAATTAATCGCGCGAAGAATCCGCGAACTTGGCGTTTTTTGCGAAGTTAAAAATCCTGACATCAAAATTGACGAGATCAAAAAAATCGCGCCTCGCGCTATTATTTTCTCTGGCGGTCCAAACTCAGTTTACGAAAAAGGTGCGCCGACAATCGACAAAAAAGTTTTCGATTTAGGAGCTCCAATTTTCGGAATTTGCTACGGCCAACAGCTTATTTGCCATCTTTTGGGCGGCAAAGTTGAGGCTTCAAAAGAGCGTGAATTCGGCAAAGCTGAAATTGATGTAGTTTCAAAATCAAAATTCTTCAAAAGCGTTAAAAGCCGCCAAGTTTGGATGAGCCACGGTGACTCGGTGAAAAAAATTCCGACTGGTTTTGAAGTTATTGCCAAAACTAAAAACGCGCCTTACGCCGCAATTGCTGACGAAAAACGCAAAATTTACGGCGTACAATTCCACCCTGAAGTTGTTCATTCAGTTGACGGCAAAAAAATGATCGAAAACTTCGTCATTAACATTGCTGGCTGTAAGTCAGACTGGACGATGAAAAATTTCAAAGCTGAAGAGATTAAAGAAATCAAAAAACTGGTCGGTAAAAATCACGTAATTTGCGGCCTTTCGGGCGGTGTGGATTCGTCGGTGGTTGCCGCGTTGATTAACGAAGCGATTGGCAAGCAATTAACTTGTATTTTCGTTGATCACGGTTTGTTGCGCAAAGGTGAGGGCGCGCAAGTTAAAGAAATTTTCGCTAAAAAATTCAAAACTAATTTAGTTTACGTTGATGCTTCAAAGCTTTTCTTGTCTAAGTTAAAAGGCGTTACTGATCCTGAGAAAAAACGTAAAATTATTGGCAAAACTTTCATTGAAGTTTTCGACGCTGAATCAGCAAAAATTGAAAATGCCACCTTCCTTGCCCAAGGAACTTTGTATCCTGACGTAATTGAATCGAGCCATCCAAATAAAGGCGCGAGCCATACAATTAAATCGCATCACAACGTTGGCGGTTTGCCAAAAAAGATGAAATTGAAATTGCTCGAACCAGTTAGAATGTTGTTCAAAGACGAAGTTCGCCTTTTGGGTAAAGAGTTAGGACTTCCTGACCACGTTGTGGGTCGTCATCCTTTCCCTGGTCCGGGTTTGGCCATTCGCATCATTGGCGAAATCACGCCAGAAAAAATTAAAGTTTTGCAAGAAGCTGACGCAATCTACATCGAAGAAATCCGCAACGCCGGTCTTTACGACAAAATCTGGCAAGCTTTCTCAGTTTTAACTCCAATCAAAACTGTCGGCGTAATGGGCGATGCTCGAACTTACGAAAATGTGTTAGCATTGCGCGCCGTAACGTCAATTGACGGCATGACTGCAGATGTTTACCGTTTTGACTCTGAATTTTTGTGCAACGTTGCCAGCAGAATAATCAACGAAGTGCGCGGAATTAACCGCGTGGTCTACGATTTTACCTCGAAACCTCCCGGCACCATCGAGTGGGAATAAATGCTCGTCGTCTTTTGAATGATTACTTCGTCAAACTGCGGTCGCGAGAGACTCAATGTATTTTAGATACATTTTCGTCTCTCTTGCCTTGTTTTCCTCGTACTGATTCAAAATACTTAGAGCATTATTCTCGTCGTCTTTTGAATGATTACTTCGTCAAACTGCGCTCAAGAGCGACTCAACTTCATTTAAGATACATGGAGTAACTTCTGTCTTGCTTGCCTCTTACTCATTTCAAAATACTGAGAGTATTTTGAGTATTTTCAATCGTCCTCTTACAATTATTGTCATACTGAGCTTTTAGCTAACGATCTCTTTTGTGTTATAGTTAATACTAATTAGAACCAAAATAGATTTTCAAAATATCAAAACTTTTTGATGAAACAGCTATTACAATACAGGGTTAAACAATTTTATGAGATTATTTTTATACTGTTCCCCATTAATTCTTAAAAAATCATAGAGAGTAATTTATTAAGAATTAATGGGGAACAGTATAACTTTACTGAATGAGATTTTTTATTTTGGCGAAAAGATATATCGAACCTGCCTCTGTTAAATGACCATTATCCCAAGATGTTAACCAAAAATCTGAATTATATTGGGTTATAGCTAGACACTTATTTTTTATGCATAGGTTATCCAGTAATGAAATAAAGGTAACTTTTTCTTTGTTGGATAATTTAATAAGTTCGGCATCAACTTTTACTAACTCTTCGTAATAAGGCATATGAACATAACTAGCTTTATTAACCTTATGCTTACTTATTATGATAGCGGTTGTCAGGGAAGGATACCATCTAGGTGCACTACCAAGTATTACTATTTTCGTTGATGGTGATACACTTTTAATAAAATCAATTGTTTTGTAGAGATTTCCCAAAACATTTTCTTCTGTATAATTATCCCAGTTAGATTGTAGAAAAATGTACTTAGGTTTTAGTTGTTTAACTTTTTCTTTGATGAATTCATTAATTTTTAAGCAATTTGAACGTCTTGCAAAATTTGTATCAATCAAAGGCGGGCAGGAGCTTGCAGTTAGTTGAATAACATCTTTATAAAATTCTATTAAGCCTTTGTAGGAGGCTGCTGCGTATGAATCTCCCCAGATTAGGTAAGATTCGGATGTATGTTTTCCGAAGCATTCATCTTTAAATTCAATATCGTTATCTTCTATTTCCAGAAAACACAGATGAGACCTCAATGAATATTTATAATCATACTTTTCCCATTCCAAAATAGTTTTATATTTTTCTTTGAAACGTTTATCGAAGCCATCTTTTGTGTATCCAATCAAACCAACTGATATTAATAATGCACTGACTATGGCACTCAAAGGGAAGATGTTATTACGACTTATTAATTTTCTGCTTCTAAAAGGTGTTTCAATATATTTCCAACTCAAAAATCCAAGCAGGATAGACGAGATTGTGAGTATAATAAGTAACAAAAAACTTGGTTCTTCAATCCTACTAAGTCTGGCAAATACAAATAATGGCTGATGCCATAAATAAGATCCGTAGCTTATTATACCAATTCCAGCCAATATTTTATTGCTCAATATTCTTCCAACCAAGTTTTTAGAATTAGCAAATATAATGATTAAACTAGTTCCAAAAGTTGGTATGAGTGTATATACACTGGGGTTTGGTGTTTTGTTATCAAAAGTAAATATTGCATAGGTAATAAGTAATAAACCAGCCAGACTTAGTGATTGATTTACCGAATCTATTCTTTTTTTGTGATTCAAATAAAGTGATGTTAAAGCTCCAATAAGTATTTCAAAACCACGAGTAGGTAAAAAATAATAGGTAAAAGATGGATTATTTTTGGAAACTATTTGAGCTGTAATCAGGCTAACAGTAGCAATGAAAATCATTAACCAAACAACCCATTTTCTACCAAGTCTCAAGCTTAGTAATAAAAATATTGGGAACAAAGTATAATATTGTTCTTCAACAGCTATGCTCCATGTATGTAATAATGGTTTAAACTCTGATGCTGTATCAAAGTATCCGTTTGTAAAATAGAAATGAATATTAGAGATAAAAAGAGGAACTGCTACCAAGCTTTGAGAGAAGCTCTTCAAGTCTTTTGGTAGCATCCATAGGTAAGCAAATGGGAGTGTGCATAACACTACAAAGAATAATGGCGGTAAGATTCTTAGAGCTCTTCTTTCATAGAAATTGATTAATGAAAATGAGCCCTTTTCTATTTCTTCTATAATTAATGTAGTGATTAGGTAACCACTAATTACGAAAAAAATATCCACTCCAACAAATCCACCACTAAAAATTTTACAGCCTGCGTGAAATAAAATGACAGAAATTACAGATAAGCCACGTAATCCGTCTATTTCTTTTCTGTAGTTCATATATAAAGTAATTTGGTTAAAATTATGGAAAAGATTTAAATCTCAGAATAACAAAAGCATGCCACATTTCTGTCTTATTATTATTAATTTTATCTTTAGTAACCTTGGTTAAAACTAAATTTTTTTTACTAAAATTCTCGCTGAAGGTTATCAAATATTATGGCTTGCTGAATTTTCTTCTACTGCTTCATTTGCAGAAATAGGTGTGATTTTAGCAAGTCTCAACTTGAGCAAGGGACAGCCACACCCAAAGCCCAAAGAAACACCAAAAATCACCAAAACTGTGGATTAAAACATAGAAAAAATTCCAAAAAATCAGAGTAAAAAACTTTCAAAAATTTCTCTGGGATTTTTTTGTGATTAATTTCTTAGAAAGTTGGATTTGCGACGGTGCCAAAATTTCTTTATCAAAAAAATCAATCAAACTTCTTTCAAGTTAAAAGGCTGTTAAACTTCTCTTTTCCTAAGCAAGATCGTCTCAATTTAAAATGGATGTTTTTAACCAAAAATTCCAACCAAGCCCAAATCCAACAAAAGTTGGTTTAAATATTTTCCTTCCTCTGCAACCTTTTGTGGATTTTGCTCTACTCCAGTTTCGTCAAAAAATACGTCGGCAACGTAGCGCCCGTAAATGTCGGTTTTATTGGTTTTGACGATTAGAAATTTGATGTCTTTGAGAATTTTTTTTAGTCCTGTGGTCGCTTTTTTCCCTTCTTCGGTATCTGCTGGTGCGGCGTCAATTTTGGCCAAACGAAGAATTTCGTGGTGTTTAATGCCAAATCCTAAATCAAGTTTAACGTGAAGGGTGTCGCCGTCGACAACGCGTTCAATTTCAGCAACGTAAGTGAAACTGTTTTTCGTGGCTTTCTGCATTTTTCCAACTCCTTTCTCAGCACTCAGTACTGAGCACAAAGCACTTTCTAAAAATACGTTAAACCCCAAATCAGCTTCGCCGTCTTCATTTAATGTGTAAGTAAAAACTTGTCCGCGAGTGACACGTAGTTTGGTTGGTAGTTGTTTTGGTTGTGGTCTAGATTTGGAAATTTTGTGACGTAATTCTTCGCTGTCGAGATTTTGCGTTTTGGTCAAATCTTCGAGCTGCTTACGTTGTTCAGCATCTTTTACTGAAGAAAGATTGCGGTAGTGACTCCAATTCAAACCCGTTTCGTCTTTGGGTAATTTGGGGTAAGCTTTGAAAAAAGAACGCATTTCGTAGAGTGTTCTTTCGTTAATCTCGGTGTCTTGTGCCAGCTGTTTGAAGAATTTTTTACCGTATTCAGCGCGATTTTTTTCAAGCAAATGTTCTTCAATTATTTTGCCAATCTGCCAGCACATTTCGACTTTCTGACGATTTACAGTTTGAACAATTTTTGTCTGAGTTTGGGCAATTTCTTTTTGAACTTTTGCCAAGATTTTTTGGTAGTCATTTTTGCTAATTTCCATTTTTCAACCCTTGATTTTATTGGTTAAAAGCCAATTTTGCGCCGCGCGCGCAAAATTAAAAATAGCACTAATCTTCCTGAACTTTTCTGACAAATTCTGACTTCAAGCCCATTTGACCAACACCCGGAATTTTGCAATCAATGTCGTGATCGCCGCTAACAAGGCGGATGTTTTTTACCTTCGTCCCAACTTTTACCACCAAAGATGAGCCTTTAACTTTTAAGTCTTTGATTACGGTAACTGAATCACCGTCTTTTAAAACATTGCCGCTGGAGTCTTTGATGACAATTTCGTCGTCAGAATCGTCAACTTTTTGCTCGGAAAGTTTCGACCATTCGTGAGAACATTCGGGGCAAACGAAAAGAGTTCCGTCTTCGTAAGTGTATTCACAGTTACATTTTGGGCAGGCAGGGATATTTAAGTCAGTCATTTTCTTGTAAAATTAATTTGAAAGATTTTCTTATCCTAAATTGCCTTATTGTAAAAAACTCAAAATCTTTATGAAATTTTTATATTTTTTTGCTTTTGCAGCTGTGTTGTTGTTTTGCCAAAATTTAGTTGCGCAACCAATGAATGGACCTTCAGGAGGTCCGCCGCAAGAAGCAATTTCGGCTTGTAGTTCAAAGTCGCAAAACTCGAGCTGTAGTTTTAACGCGCCACGCGGAGCAATTTCGGGAGTTTGTTTGTCGGTAAATAACGGTTCTCTGGCTTGTGTTCCAAGTGAAATGATGAATCGTCAAAGACAAAATGAGCAGGGAAATTCGACTTCAGATTTTCGCGGCCGAGAAAGTTCTTCTTTAAAAGGATCGTCTTTTGGCAATCAGAAAAATTCTAAGCAAGATTTTAAGGCGCGAGTTTCAACAAATATTGCAGCAAAAACTCGTAGTGGAAATACTTTAAAAAGCTTAATTCCCGACACTAACCAAGGTTCTTGTTTCAACAATAATCAGGCAATTTCTTGTCCGAAAGTTGGCGAAGAATTTTACGGCCAAGACGGCAACTTCTTTGGTGCAACGCCACAATATCGCGACAATAAAGACGGAACAGTCAGCGATTTAGTCACAAATTTAACTTGGCAAAAAGCTCACAATTCGCAGCGTTTGGGCTATTACTCGGCGAAGCAAACTTGTGAAAATTTAACTTTAGGAAATCGCTCTGATTGGCGTTTACCAACAATTAAAGAGTTATTTTCGTTGGCCGATTTTCGTGGCGCAGTTGGTGGAAAATATTTCTTAGATTCGAAATATTTCGACTTGGAATTACCAGATTCTTCAATTTTGCAGGGCGATCGTTACGCAACTCATGAAACGAAAATGATGGGCCAAACTTGGTCTTCAACAATTTACACAGGCAAACATTTCAGCCGCGAAGGCGTTGAGGCGGCGTTCTTTTTCAATTTTCTTGATGGTCACATCAAACAGGCCCCGACCAACTCGCGCATGAGTTTGTTTTATCGCTGCGTTGCGGGGAAAAAGTGGGGCGAAAATAGTTTTGTCGACAATAAAAATGGTACTGTAACCGATAATTTTTCATTGTTGCAGTGGCAAAAAAGCGACGACGGTGTTGCAAGAAATTGGCAACAAGCTTTGCAATATTGCCAAGATTTAAAACTGGCCGGTTTTGACGATTGGCGTTTGCCCAATGTTAAAGAATTGCAATCAATCGTTGATTACAGCAAGTCAAGCCCAGCTTTAAACACTAACTACTTCAATATTAGCGACAAAAAAGCATGGTTTTGGAGTTCAACAACTCACGGCGACAGTTTGCAAATGGCGAATTATGTTTGCTTCGGACCTTGCACTTCCAAAGACGGAGTTGATACTCACGGAGCAGGAGCACAACGTTCTGATCCAAAAACTGGTTCAGGCGCGGGCATGAGTTTGGGCGGCCAAGAAGACGAGGTTAGAGTAAAAAATTACGTGCGCTGCGTTCGATAATTTCTTAAAGTCGGCAATAGCTAAAAGGTCTAGTTTTAGTAGTTTTGTTAAGAAGTACGAAACTACTAAAACTAAACTCGTATGTCTCTTTAACATACAAAATGGGGATCACTGCAAGGCGGGGCGCGACTATTGTCGTGTTTCCTTATCCTAAATGGATAAAGACAAAGTAAATAGGTTACTAACGTTGATTGCCGCGACTGGCTTCAATGATCTGTGAAGAAACCGGATTTTGAACATTAGAAATTTCCTTACCAAGATTTTGTCTGATTGTTTCAATAGTTTCTGGCAGCTCGTGTCCTGCTTCAACATCGTTTTGTAAATCTTGGAAATATTGGTTATTAAGCTCTTTCACAGCTTGTAAAATAGTTTCAGAAATATTCTTCGGTTGCGCTGTAGCAACGTTTAAACTTGCGCCAGAAATTGAGCTGGCAATCAAGCCCGCACCAGTGATTATTGAAGAGGTTGGATCTTTGTCAGTTGCAATCATGGCGCCAACTCCGGCAACTGCGCAAGCAACTCCTAAAATTGAAGTCAAAGTTAAAAGTTTAAGGTTGTTAATTTCGCTAACTTTGGCGCTTAAGTCTTTGAAATTTTTTGCGTAATTTTCATCGTTTAACAAGCTTTCTTTCACTTCTGCGCTGAGTGGTTCAGTTTTGCTTCTGATCAAGGCTTGATCAATTGCTTCAATCAATCTTTTGCTGGGAATATTTTTCCCATCAATTTCGGCTAATTTTTTCAAAAGATTAATTTCAACCGCTGTGTCGTTGACGTTATTGTTGCGGTAATAAATTGAGTTGCCGGCTTCAGCGATTGTGCGAATAACCTTTGCACCTAAAATTGCGCCAAAACCCAAGTGCAATGCCATCATTTCTTTATTTTCAGCAACAGCTTCCATTGTACTCATTGCGACAAATCCAGCACCAAGTGCAGCATTAAGAACGCCGTCGGCGCTTCTCCAAGTTTGTTCTTTTATTAAATCAAAGAGGCTTTTTGAGGCATTGGCAAAATGTTGATCAATGTCAAATTTAGCAATCAAATTGCTAGATTCATTGTTGTGAGTAACTGCTACTTCATTAGCTTGGTTTTCAATGTCGAATGTTTCAGTTTTAGGCATTTTTTCAAAAATTAATTTAGGTTTTTCTTCTAGTTAATCTTTGCTGCGAATTGAAAAATATTTATTTGTTTGGTGAGACAATTTGTCCTTGGGGAATTTAAATTTGCTTAATTGTTCGGCTCATATTCAAATCAGTTGTTTTCAACTATTAAAAAACGACCTTCGACAAGACCTTTCTAAAACAATAAATCGCAACTAATCATATGGGTTTCATTCCGACCTATTACCATTATTTCAGCGTTAATTATCGGTTTCAAAAAAAGGCTTAACAGAATTTGGAAAGGTAAAAAAGAGTTAACCTGAAGATACTTCAATTATCCAGACAATAGGACAATCAAGCGTAACTAAGTCATCAATTAATAACATCATTAAGTTTGCTAAGAACAGAAATTTAAAGATCAGATCGATCACTTGTCAGGCTGGAAGGATATCAATTGCTTTGCTCGCTAAGTATTTGGAGGTCGATCATTTGGATAGCTTTTAGTTTTGATGGAAGTGATTATTTGCCGATCGATTTTCTACAAAGCCTCAGCCGAATGTATTATGCGTGACATAAATTCCGATTTTGACAAGTCGGCTTCTATTTACAAAGCAGTTCAAATTTACAGTAAATATTCGATCAAAAACTCAAAAAGTTCATCACGGTCATACTGGGTGCAGCTTGAGGACGGTTTAAATAAATATGAAATCAGAGTTTTAGAATCTTCTTATCGAGAGCTCAAAGTTGGTCAGCTTCTTTGCAGCGAGCAAAAACAGGGTTATCTTGGACATGCATGGGTAAAAGATTACTACAAACATGACTGCCTAGAGCGAATTTATTCAAAGTGAAATACTGCGATTTTTGCTAAATTCACTGAGTAATTTCTAGTTGGCGATTTCTACTGAGAAGTTTCAACGGGTGATCTCTTTCAAAGCAAATCAAGACTTTTTAGCGTCCTCCATTAACTCTTATTATCAGGCTATGAACAAGATTAATGCCGTTGCTGTTTGTGTTTGTTTGCTGCCTAGTTTTTTCAGCAATTCTGCCTTGAATATTTGCATTATTTTGATTGCTTCTTGGCTGAATAGAAATTTTTGAAGCAAATTCTTCTATTGAAGCATTGGAATCTGTTTCAGCATCTTTGAAGTCAGATAAAAAATCAAACAACTCTATTTTAAAATCATCTTTTCTAAACTGATTATTTTCAGTGAAGCGTTGGCGAATAATTAACAACTCTTTATCACCAATCATTCCTTTTTGATGCCTTATTGCGGAGATTGTTTTTAATAGTTTTCTATCAACTCCTTTTTCATCACTACAAATACTCACTAAATTTTCGAAATCTGTTTCTTTAATCATTCCTAGGTGATTTTGCATTGATGTAATTGAGCTTAGAAAATCGATATCAAGCACTTGATTGAATGTGCATAATAGTATTAATTTTTTGAAATTGCCTTCATCAACCATACCAAGGCCTAATTGCATTGAGGCAATTGAACTTAGAACTTTTTTATTTGGCTTTATTTTAGGAATCGATGTTTCAACTGTTTTATTTGTTTGAGGGTTGTTTGAGTTGATTAAAGCAGCGATGTAATGGACAAGCTTTTTAAAATCATTTAAAGAAATCATGCCTCTATTTTGCTGCATTGCAGTTATGTCAGAAATAAAGTCGTTTCTGACAAAATTTAGGATTAAAATTGCTGAATTATGATCAAAGGTTTCGATTTTTCTAACATGATCAATCATTTTAGAAATTGAGGGAACAATGCTTGTAGTTTGTTGTTCATCAGCGATTTGTTCTTGATTAAATGTTGCAAAATTTTGTTCTGCGCTGAACTCAGAATAGTGGTTTACCACTTCAATTATTTTATGAGGAATTGACTCAACCAAACAAATTAAATTGTAGTATAAGCTATTATTTTTTGAGCGTTTGCTAAAGCTGTTCCAATCGCATCAAGTGCTGCAAGGTTAGTAATATCTTTTAGTTTATTTACTTTTATTTCCCAAATTTGTTGTTTTTCATCTGAGTTTTCCGGGCTTTGAATGTAGGATGATTTTAGTTTGCTTAGATAGTCTTTCTGATTTTGATCAAGAAGGGTATTTAACACTCTTTCAAAAAGCTGATCATTTTGAAAAAAGCTTCTCAAATTAGGCGGATTTTTTTCTAACTCGATTAATGCATTATCAATTTTTCTTTGGTCTTTTACCTTTTTTGGTCGTTGTTTAACAATCAAATTATCTGGCTGTTGCAAAAGCAAATTTTCGTATAAAGCGCGATATTCTTTGATCATTTCATCAAAATTGAATATTTCGGCTGCCTCAAGTCTTCTTATTGGTTGTGGTAATTGAGAAATTTTTTGGCGTTCTAATTCTATCAAACCATCTTCTTCTCTTTGATCAGACAGAGTGTCATAAAAATCTTCTTGGGACTGTTGGTTTTGCCTTAAATAATTAAAATCATAATCAAACATTTCCACATCGAACATTTCTATCTCTTCCATTAAATCTTCCTGATGCGATTGTATTTGCGATGTCAGATAAGGTGAAGCAGAGGGAACATCATTAATAAGCGGGTTACGATTTATTTTAAATGCAATGTGCGAAGAATTTTGGTTTGATTGTGTTGGTGATGTTAAATTTGGCGAATTGCTTGGAATTTGATGGCTGATTTGGCTTGTTGATGAATTTTGCAGAGTATCTTTATCAAGAAACACGCCATCAAAAATTTCAGCTTGGTATTCTAAATCTTGACTGAATTCATAAATTTCTGATTCAAAAAAATCAGCAAGTTCATCTTCATCTAAATTCTGATTTGATTGTGTTGGTGATGCTAAATTTGGCGAGTTGCTTGGAATTTGTTGGCTGGTTTGGTTGGGTTTTGAATTTTCAGGATTATTTTTATTAACAGCTTCATCTTCAAATATATCAGAATCATATTCCAAATCTTCGTTTGATTCAGGCAATTCAGGGTCGAAAGAGAATTCTCCCAATTCTTCTGTCATCAAATCATCAGGATCATCAAGCAAATTTACAGTGTTTGTTTGAAGAATTGAGCTCTGGCTATTTGAACTTCTTTTTCTTTTACCAAGAGTGTTGGAAGGCAGGTTACTTTATCCATTTTTGTCGGACTTAGATTAAGGTTTGGTTGAATTTTTCGAGTTCTAAATCACTAAATTTTTGAAAATTATTTAGTAAGAGAAAAAGTGCTTTGAGGCAATAATGTAACTAAATTCACTTTTTACTGATAAAATGAACAACCCGATTTTTCTTATTTTATCAAATTTTGAGCATTTCAAAGGCCATTACCAATAGAATTGCCGCGCTGGCTAACAAAATTTTGGCACCAAATTTTTCGCCAAATTTTTTTGAAATTACTTTTGCTAAATTCAAACCAACAATCGTCAAAAAGAAGGCCCAAAAAGCAATTGAAGTGATGTAAGGCGCAATTAATTCTGGCGTTTTTTCTAGCTTAACACCCAAGCCAATTCCAACTCCTAAAGCATCAAGGCTTGTTGCCAGTGAAACTAAAAGAATTTTGCCGAAACTGTGAAAATCTTCTTTTTTATCTTCTTGTTTATTGCGATTTTTTATCTCTTCAAACGCTTCAAAAGCCATGTGTAAAGAAACTCCGGCAAGCAATAAAAAAGCAATCCAGTGATCAATTTTGCTAAATTTAGTGATAATTTCAGAGCCAGCAAAAATACCAAAAGATGCGGCAATTCCTTCACCCAAGCCTGATAAAAAAGCAAAACGCAAAGCTTCCTTACGACTAAAAGATTTTGAACCCATGGCCAAAGCTGCTGAAAAAGAATCGGCGCCAAGTATCAGCCCGATCAACATTATTTCAAAAAAATGCGTCATATTTTGTGTCTTTATAATTTCTAAAATGGGCGAAAGAATGATTTCTAAAAACTAAACGCGAAAACTAAAGAGTGTAAAAAAACTTTTGCCTAATTGGCTTTTCCTTGTCAGATTTTGCAAAGAATTTCAACCAATCAAAATTTTTATGCCAAACTTCGATCTTCCTTACGTTAGTCCAATCGCGGCTGACAAAAAAGTGCTTTACAAAAATGCTCGTATTATTGACCCGCAATCAGGTTTCGACCAAGTCGGCAGCTTGTTGACAATCGGCGACAAAATTGCTGATTTCGGTGAAAATGTTAGCGCATCGGACGCTGAAATTATTGATTGCGGTGGCCATGTTTTGGCTCCGGGTTTGATCGACATTCAAGTGCACTTCCGTGATCCTGGTCAAAGCCACAAAGAAGATTTAACCAGCGGTTCAAAGTCGGCAGTTGCTGGCGGGATTACTACTGTTGTTTGCCAACCAAATACTGCGCCAACACTCGATTCAGTTCTGACTTTTGATTATTTGCGCTTGAAGTCGCAAGAAGTGGCGCATTGCAACGTTCGCGCTTACGCTTGCATCACCAAAGGAATGAAAGGTGAAGAATTAGCCGACATGAATGCCTTGAAAAACGCCGGCGCTGTTGGTTTTACCGATGATGGTTTGCCGGTGATGAACGCCAACGTAATGCGTCGCGCTTTTGAATATTCGCGTAATTTAGATGTGGTGATTGCGCAGCACGCTGAAGATTTAAATTTGACTAACAAAGGTTGCATCAACGAAGGAAAAGTGAGCCTAGAGCTTGGTGTGCGCGGCATTCCAAATATTTCAGAAAGTGTAATGGTTGAGCGTGACTTGGCGATTTTGGAAAGCACGGGTGGACGTTACCACTTGCTTCACGTTTCAACTCGCGAAGCGTTGGATGCGATTAAACGCGCCAAAGAAAAGGGTTTGAACGCAACTGTCGAAGTTTCGCCACATCATTTTACTTTAACTGATGCACAAGTTTTGAAATCAGGAACTAACGCTAAAATGAATCCGCCACTACGTTCAGAAGCTGATCGTTTGGCATTGATCGAAGGCTTGCGCTCTGGTTTGATTGATGCAATTGCCACAGATCACGCGCCACACGATTTGGCTTCGAAAGAAAAAACTTTGGAAGAAGCGAGTTTTGGAATTGTTGGCGTTGAAACCATGCTGCCGCTTTCACTGGCGCTTTACCACGACAAGGTTTTATCGCTTCGTGATTTATTGGCGAAAATGACTTGCAACGCTGCAAAAATTATCAATTTCGACGGCGGCGTAATCAAAAAAGGCGCGCGTGCCGATTTGGTGTTGATCGATCTTAACACAGAATGGACAATTGATTCTCAAAAATTCTACTCAAAATCAAAAAATTCTCCATTCGACGGATTTAAAGTAAAAGGTCGCGCAGTTAGAACTGTAGTGGCTGGAAAGACTGTTTATTCTTTGGCTTAAGCTAAATTTTGGCGTTGTTGTAAAAGGGGTCAAAGTAGAATTCGGAAAATAAAACGTGCTAAGCTTTTTGAAGTTGGAACGATTTAACTTCAGAATCCGAAAAGCTCTTTTTTAAAATTTTTTTAGTAAAATTATGTCAAGACCAGTTTTTGCTAGAGATCAGGAATCTTTAATAAATTCATTCTCTTTTGTTTATTCGCTTCCAAAAAGGTTTTCTGAAATATCAGCAGAAAATCTAGGAAGGCTAGAAGCCGTGGTTCGTGAATCGGGTATGGAGTTCGAGGGTTTTGGAGTCGATTTTCAAGACAAGCTCTATCAAGTTAAAAAGACTATTTTTAAAGGATTGCTAGGAAGCATTGATTCTGCAATGCAACTAAAAGCCCAGTCAAAAGGATATACTAATGAGCAGGATGTAATCTTAGAAAAGTACAAACTAAGCAAAATACGCTTATCATCAATGTTCTTTGAAGATACTAACGCCACTAAAATTAGTGAAGACATAGACTCATTTGTTCACAACCTAACACGCAATGTTAAACACGAAGGAAGAATAGAAGCCTCTATCAGACAAGCATTTCCAGAACAATCAGTTGAAGTTATTAGTATCACTAGCAATGATCAACAAACAGCCAATTCAGACTCAGCTCACATTGTTAGAGCAAGCATTGATGGCGTAGAAAAGAATTTATACGTTAAATCTTGCGCTGAAGAGCTTGGAAATGCTACTCATGCGGATCATAAAATAGATCCGCGAGAACTTTTTTTGTACAAGTCGTTAGAATATTTAGGTTTAGGTCCAAAAACTCATTTTATAGTACGAGATGTAACATCTAGTTACAGAGGTTCTATAGCGCGTGGAAGTTATATTATCACCGAAGAAGTTGAGGGGATAATGATAGATAATGAAACTAATCGCCCATATTTTGAGGCGTTCATGAATAGCACAAATCGCGATGATGCCATAGAATTATCTCGAGCTTCGTTAGTTGCGGATTTACTTTCACTAACTGATATTTTTGAAAGCAACACTCGAAATTATGGTCTAGTTTCAAGAGAAGATGGAAATCGAATAATTTTCGTAGATCACTTGCCAGGAAGTAATGGGATTTTCTCTTGTATAGATGATAATGAAACTAAATTAGAAAACTTCTCTCCAAGGCAGAGGATTGGTAAGAGATTTGAATTACCGAGGGCTAAAGATAGCGGTTTAAAAGGCGTGCCATTTTATTCAGGCGATGGCAATGGTATCGGAAGTTGGACAAAAAGAAGTTTAGCTAGTGAAGTAATTGGTAGTGTATTTAGAGGAAAAGGTGATCTTTTACCTATAAATGAAGCAATAGATAGAGCGTACGGAGATATATTGGAGATGATTGAAACTAATCCAAGTAGTTTTACAGAATACTCAAAAGAGCTTCTTGGAAGATATGTAGCTAAAATACAAAGCAACATAGAAACATGCCAGAAAACCCAATATTTTAAAGATGCTACTAGGCGTTAATTTAAATTTTTTTCATAGTGAAGCGAACAAAAAGGATTTCGCGACTACCACAAACTAAAACTTGCGAGATGGTGAAGTTATTTCCAACATCAGCGCACTTCTTTTTATGCTTCAAACGAGGCAAATCCTGATTTTTTTACAGTTTCAAATGAGTTCTATTCGTAAAGTTCCGAAAATTTTGGTTATTGCTGGTTCTGATCCAAGTGGTGGTGCAGGTGTTCAAGCCGATATTAAAACTGCAACTGCTCTTAAAGTTTACGCAGCAGCAGCAATCACTTGTTTGACGGCGCAAAACACTAAAAAAGTTTACGCAGTTCAAGAAGTTGAAACAGATTTTTTGCGCCAACAAATTGAATCTGTGTTGAGTGACATCGAGATTGATGTAATTAAAATTGGAATGTTGGGAAGTGCTGAAATCATTGATTGCGTTGCCGATGTTCTGGCGCGTAAAGCGAAAAAAATTCCTGTTGTTTTAGACACAGTAATGGTGGCAACTTCCGGTGACTTGTTGCTGAAAAAAGATGCGGTAGAAGCTTTAAAATCAAGGCTTGTTAAAGGAGCATTTATTGTGACGCCAAATATTCACGAGGCAGAAGTTTTGGCCGAAATGCAAATCAAAACCTTTTGGGATATGCAAGTTGCAGCCGTGAAAATAAAGGCTTTAGGCGCAAAAAATGTTTTGATTAAAGGTGGTCATTTAGATTTCGAAGATAAAAGAATTCATTCAACTTTGCTCGACCATCAAGATCAGTTCCACGAAATTACAAATAAAAAAGTTGGTAAGGCAGATTTGCATGGAACTGGCTGCACGTTAGCTTCAGCCTTGGCGTGTAATTTAGCAAAAAAACAAGATTTAGTCGAAGCCGTGCGCAAAGCTAATTCTTACGTTTATCGTGCTGTTGTTAAAAATTTAAAGATTGGCGCGGGAAGTCGAGTTTTACAGCATTTTTAAGCAAAAAAATTCTTCTCAAATTATTTTTGAGGAGAATTTTCGCGCAACAATTTGTAAGTGATAGAATCGTGAAGTGCTTTAAATGAAGCTTCGACGATGTTTTGTGAAACACCAATTGTTGTCCATTTATTTTCTTTGTCATCGCAAGATTCAATCTGCACACGCGTTACAGCTTCTGTGCCGTCAGAAGGTGTTAAAATACGCACTTTGTAGTCAGTCAGTTTTACTTCTTTCAGGCTTGGATATTTACGTGACAAGGCCTTGCGCAAAGCTTTATCGAGTGCATTTACTGGGCCGTTTCCTTCGGCAACAGACATCGTAATTTTGTTGCCAATTTTAATTTTGATTGTCGCTTCAGCAACTGTGATGCTGCGGCCGCGTGAGTCGTAACGTAATTCGTCTAAAACGCGGAATCCTACTAAATCAAAATAGTTGGGAACAGAAGCGAGTGATTTTTTTGCTAAAATTTCAAAGCTGGCATCCGCGGAATCGTAGGCGTAACCCTTGGCTTCCAATTCTTTAACTTGATTGACTAAATCAGCAACTTGGCTGGTTTTTATTTCGTCACGCAATTCAATTCCGATTTCTTTCAAACGCGCGATAATGTTGGAACGACCAGCTTGGTCAGAAATCATGATTTGACGCTGATTACCAACTTTTTCTGGGTCAACATGTTCGTAAGACGCCGGATTTTTAGCAACCGCGGAAACGTGCAATCCACCTTTGTGCGCAAAAGCGTATTTGCCAACGTAAGGCGCGAATTTGTCGCGTTCTTTGTTCAATAAATCATCTAAGAAATGCGAAACATGCACCAGATTTTTTAAGTGCGCTTCATCAATACCAACGTCGTAGCCCAATTTTAAAGCTAGGGTTGGGATGATTGAAATTAGATTGGCATTGCCACAACGTTCACCCAGACCGTTGATAGTTCCTTGCACTTGACGAACTCCGGCTTCAACAGCGGCGATTGAATTGGCAACAGCATTGCCAGTGTCGTTGTGACAGTGAATTCCGAGATTTTCACCGGGAATATGTTTAGTAACTTCGGCAACGATTTTGGAAATTTCGTTTGGTAAAGTTCCGCCATTGGTGTCGCATAAAACAATCCAGCGTGCTCCGGCTTCGTAGGCGGCTTTTGCAGCGTTCAAAGCGAATTGCGGATTGGCTTTGTAGCCATCAAAAAAATGCTCACAATCAAACATCGCTTCTTTATTTTTTTTGGCGATGTAGCGGATTGAATCGGAAATCATTTCCAAATTTTCAGCTTCGGAAATGTGTAAAGCGTGAGTTAAATGAAAATCCCAAGTTTTGCCGACGATACAAACAGATTTTGCTGCAGAGTTGGTCAACGCGTTCAATCCAGGGTCATTTTCTGCAGAAACATTGGGGCGGCGAGTCATGCCAAAAGCAGAAAAATTGGAAGTTTTAAGTTTTGGTAAGTTATCGAAAAACTCATCATCAGTAGGATTAGCGCCCGGCCAGCCACCTTCAACATAATCAATGCCGAGAGAATCAAGAACTTTAGCAATTTCAATTTTATCACGGACGCCAAAATTTACGGTGCTAGTTTGTGCGCCATCGCGCAAAGTTGAGTCGTAAAGATAGACGCGAGGTTTGTTTGTCATGGTTTTAGAATAAAAGAATTGCCAATCCTAAAGCGGCGAAAATTAAGGAAGTTGCCCAAAAACGTCTGACAACTTTTTGTTCAGACCAGCCAAGTTTTTCAAAATGATGATGTAGAGGCGCCATCAAGAAAATTCTTTTTTTGCGAATTTTGTAGGAGCCAACTTGCAAAATTACCGAAACAGCTTCGGCAACGAAAAGTAAAGAAATGATAAAAAACACAAATTCTTCTTTAATAATGATTGCGATCATGCCAAGAGCAGAGCCAATCGCCAAACTTCCAACGTCGCCCATGAAAATTTTTGCAGGCTTTAAGTTGAAGGTTAGAAAAGCCAAAATTGCGCCAATTAATGAAATGCAGAAGAAAATTAATTCGCCGGAAAATTTGATTTGTGGCAAATTTAAATGCTCTGACAAATTAGGACTGGAAGCGGCATAAATCATAAAAATTATGCACAATAAATTTACGATTACCGGAACTGAAACCAAGCCGTCAAGGCCGTCAGTCAAATTCACAGCGTTTGACGTGCCAACGATTACGACGTTTACGAACAAAACGTAAAGCACAATTCCGAGAGCGATGTAATGACCTTCGCCGATTGGAAAAAACACACGATTTTGCAAATGAATTTCATCAATCAAACCAAGCCACAGAAAGGCAATTCCGATCACGCTAAATTGAATTATTAGTTTAATGCTGCCGCGAAAACCTTTGGTGTTGCGGTACAAAACTTTCATTAAATCATCGGTCAAACCAATTGCTGCGAAAGTAAGCATGACAACGCTGACCACTAAAATGTAGCGATTGGTGATGTCAGTGAAAAGCAATGTAGTCATTAGAGTCGAAAGCACGATAAAAATTCCGCCCATGGTTGGCGTTTTCTGCTTTGTGGCAAGGTGAGTTGCTGGCCCGCAATCACGAATTGGTTGAAAGAATTGCGGGTTATTGTGAGCGAAACTGATGTATTTTTTAGTCGCAAAAAAACCGATAACGTAAGATGAGATCAGGCATACCAAAGCTTTAAGCCAAAGGTTCTGCAAGAAAAATAAGCTAGTGAGCACTTTTTTCGTTGGTTAATTTTTCAATAATTTTTTCCATTTTTGTACCGCGCGAACCTTTAACGTAAAGAATGTCGCCATCACGCAAAAAGTCTTGAATTTCAAGGCTTGCGGCTACTGAATCGGAAAAAGTTTGGTAAGAATTTTTGGGTAATTTATTTGCTGCTAAAGTCATGTTTGAGCCGACCAAAATAGCGAAATCAATGTGTAGTGCGTTTAGATAATTCGTTACCTCTTCATGTAATTCAACAGATTTTTCACCAAGTTCCAACATATCACCAAGTGCGGCGACAACGCGTTTTTTGCCTAAAGCTGATTTTAATTCGAGAGCATGCTCAAGTCCGGCTTTGATTGAAGGCACGCTGGCGTTGTAGCTGTCGTCAATAATTGTGATGTTTTGATGGTTAATTTTAGTGGTAAAAACTTTACCGCGACCAGCGTTATCTGGCATTTTGGTTAATTGTGCTAAGCCAATTTTAGTATCTTTATTTATGATATCCAAAGCAGCGGCAACGATCAAAGAGTTAAAAATTGCGGCTTTGTTAGAAGTGGCAATTTCAAAGCTTTCGACGTCATTTTGGCTTGTTGGTTTAGTAAAAAATACTTCGGCATTATTGACGCCTTTGATTTTGGAATATTTCAAAGAATAGTCGCTACCTTGATTTTTGCCGAAGCTAAGGAATTTTTTTGCAAAAAAATCAGCGCGTTTTTTTAAAAAATCAAAATGTTGATTGTCATGATTAATCAGAGCTATTCCTTGTGGTTCAAGGCCAGCAAAAATTTCAGATTTAGCTAAAGCGATTTCTTCTTCATTGTTGAAAAATTCAATGTGGACAGGACCAACGGTTGTGATGATGGCTAAATGTGGTCGCGCAAGACGTGACAAAGGCTCGATTTCATTGAGATGATTCATGCCCATTTCAAAAATTCCGTAAGCGCAATCAGCTGAAAAATTTGCCAAGCAAAGTGGAACGCCAAAATGATTGTTCAAATTTCCCGGAGTCGCAAAAGTTTTTCCAAGCGAGGAGAAAGCCAGTTTCAACATTTCTTTTGTGCTAGTTTTGCCAACAGAACCAGTAACGGCAATAATTTTGGCTGTGCTGCGGGCGCGTGAAAATTGTGCCAGTTTGTACAAAGCAGCAAAACTGTCGCGAACTAAAATTGTATTGAGTGACGGATTTTGGTTAACAATATTTTCTTGAACGATTGCCAATTTACAGCCATTTTGCGCTGCTTGATCGATGAATTTGTGGCCGTCATTATTTTCGCCTTTGATGGCAATAAAAAGTCCGTTTTTAACTTGTTTACGGCTGTCGATTACAACTTCATCAACAACTAAATTATCTGGCAGATTATGTTGTAAAAGCTCATCTGACAAAGCTGCAATCAATTCTTGTTTAGTCCACAAAGTCATAAAATTTACAAAGATTTTAGTTCATTTTCTTCAAAGCGCGCGCCGAATTTTTGAATAATTTTGCTCGCTAAATTATTAGCATCTTCAGCGCATTTTTCTAAATCATGATCATTAACCAAGCCATACAAAAAGCCAGCGGCGAAGCAATCACCAGCGCCTGTTGTATCAACCAATTTTTCAATTGGAGCTGCTGATTTTGTAAAAGATTTTTCTTTGGTAATAACTTCGCAGCCTTTGTCTGATTTGGTGATAATCGAAATAAGATCAGGATTATATTTAAATATTTCTTTGTAGTTGGAAGCCATTTCCAAAGCTTCAGTTTCGTTTGCGAACAAAATATCTAAATCATTTTGGATTAGATCTAAAAATTCAGCGCGATGGCGGGAAACGCAAAAAGAATCAGACAAAGAAAAAGCAACTTTTACGCGATGTTTTTTAGCGTAAAAAATAGCTTTTTTTAGTGCCAAAATTGTTTCGGCAGAATCCCACAAATAGCCTTCTAAATAAAGAATTGCAGCGTCTTGGAAATATTCTTCTTTAATGTCATTTTTAGTAATTTGAGAAGCGCAACCCAAATAAGTGCACATGGTGCGATGAGCGTCGGGAGTAACGAAAATAAAAGATTTTGCCGAAGCATCGTGATGAAAATCTTTGCTTAAAAATTCAACACCACTTTTAGAAATATCGGCGATGAATTGTTTGCCAAAATCATCGGCACCAACTTTACCAATAAAAGCAGATTGCACGCCAAGCTGAGCTAAAGCAGCGATGGTGTTGCCGGCGGAACCACCCGAGCTGATTTTTTCGTGTTTAAATTCTGAAAATTTTTGTGCTTCATTTTCATCAATCAAAGACATTGAGTTTTTGAAAAGGCCGTGATGCTTTAAAAATTGGTCGTCAACTTTGCATAAAACGTCGACGATAGCGTTGCCGATAGCGATGATTTTTTTCATATTATTTAACGATAATTTTGAAGAATTTTTTCTTACCAACCGACAATTCAAAATCTTCTTTTTGGGAGATAGTGAATTGAATGTCAGTTACAGCTTCGTTGTTGATTTTAACGGCTTTGCCTTCGATCAATTTTTTTGCTGCACCTTTTGATTCAGCCGCGCCAATTTCAAAAATTACGTCAGTTAATTTTGTACCAACTGCGATTTCTTTTTCTTCAAAAGCAGCGGCATTTTTGGAAATAAAAATCTCGCGAGCTTTTTGAAGTGCTTCATTGGCTGCTTTTTCACCGTGACAAATTTTTACCGCTTCAAAAGCCAGAATTTCTTTGGCTTTGTTGATTTCTTGATCTTTGAGTTCAGCTAATTTTTCGATTTCGCCAAGTTCAAGATCAGTAAATAATTTCAAGAATTTGATTACGTCAGCATCGTGAGTGTTGCGGAAATATTGGAAATAATCAAAAGCCGACAACATCGATTCATCAAGCCAAACCGCACCATCAACAGTTTTGCCCATTTTTTTACCATCAGCGGTCGTTAAAAGAGGCGAGGTGAGGCCGAAGCATTCTTTAGCGGCGATTCTGCGAGTTAATTCAACACCGTTGACAATATTTCCCCATTGATCTGAACCACCCATTTGAAGCACACAGCCATATTTACGATTAAGTTCGTAAAAGTCGTAAGCTTGCAAAATCATGTAATTGAATTCGAGGAATGAAAGTGGCTGCTCGCGTTCTAGACGAGTTTTAACTGAATCGAAAGTTAACATGCGATTGATCGAAAAATGGCGACCAACTTCGCGTAAAAAATCGATATAATTTAGATGACGTAACCAGTCGTCGTTATTCACCAGCATTGCGTTAGAAGCGCCGCCACCGAAAGTGATAAATTTCTCTAAAGTTTTTTTAATACCAGTAAGGTTTTCTAAAATTTTGGCGTCAGACAAAACTTGGCGTGCCTCATCTTTTCCACTTGGATCACCAATACGAGTTGTACCGCCACCAAGCAAGACAATTGGTTTGTGTCCATGTTTTTGCAATAAACGCAAAATCATAATTTGGATTAATCCGCCAGCATGAAGAGAAGTGGCGGTGCAATCAAAGCCAATATAAGCGGTGATTGGCTCGCGCGCCATTAATTCATCAAGTTCGTTCAAATGAGTACATTGTGCAAGAAATCCGCGCGCCGAAAATTCACGTAAAAATTCTGATTTAAAATTCATTTTGAGGGATTAGTTTGATTGAGTTTTTTTAGGAAATCCTTCGCCAGAGCTCAGGATAACACACAGTTTTCAGGATGACTTTCGCGTACCAATTAATCAATCCCCTTTTAGCATCAATTTCATATGAACATTACCGAGAAACAAAAAATTACTTCGCAGTGGTTCAGTCATTTACGCGACTTGATTTGTGCCGAGTTTGAAAAAATCGAAGAAGAATTTGCAGCTGCAAAAGGTTTGACAAATGCCGGCAAATTTCAGCGTAAATATTGGGATCGTGATGGCGGTGGAAGTGGTGAAATGTCTTTGATGAAAGGCAATGTTTTTGAAAAAGTTGGCGTAAATTATTCGCAAGTTTTCGGCGATTTTAGCGAAGAATTCCGCAAACAAATTCCCGGTGCAGAAGAAAATCCGGCTTTTTGGGCGAGCGGAATTTCTTTGGTGGCACACATGAAATCACCTTTAGTTCCCGCGGTTCACATGAATACACGTTTTATTTGTACAACTAAAAATTGGTTTGGCGGTGGTGCTGATTTAAATCCGATGTTTGAAGTTGAACAAGATACCAAAGATTTTCATTCAGCCTTCCAAGCCGCTTGTGACAAAGCTTCGCCTGATTATTACGACAAATATAAAAAATGGTGTGATGAATATTTTTTCATCAAACATCGCGGTGTTGCTCGTGGAGTTGGCGGAATTTTTTATGATTATTTAAATTCTGATAATTTTTCTGCTGACTTTGAATTTACCAAAAATGTAGGATTGGCTTTCTTAGAAATTTTCCCCAAATTAGTTCGTCGTCATATGTTTGAAAGCTGGACTGACGAGCAACGTCAACATCAACTTAGAAAACGTGGTTTGTACGCTGAATTCAATTTGGTTTACGATCGTGGTACTAAATTTGGATTAATGACCGGTGGAAATACTGAAGCGATTTTGATGTCACTTCCGCCAGTTGCCATTTGGGATTAAAGCGACGGCTTCAGCCGTAAAAATGTGCTAAACGCACATTTTTAGCTTTAATCGGGCGAGAGCTATGCTATCGCCCAGGCGCAAGTTGTCTTGGAGCAAAGCGACAAAAGCGACGAAGCGATTTTAGCTTTAATCGGGCGAGAGCTATGCTATCGCCCAGGCGCAAGTTGTCTTGGAGCAAAGCGACAAAAGCGACGAAGCGTTGCAGAACTCGAGCGTTAATAAAATTTATATAAAACATGCAAAAACTCGAAAAAATCTACGAAGGTAAAGCCAAACAACTTTACAAAACTGAAAACGAAAATCTTTTGATCCAATATTTCAAAGATGACGCCACAGCTTTCAACGCGCAAAAAAAAGCGGTGATTACGGGAAAAGGCGTTTTGAACAATTTTATTTCTGAGCACATCATGCTTGAAATGGCGAAAGCCGGAGTTCCAACTCACTTCGAAAAAAGATTAAATGAGCGCGAGCAATTGGTTCGTAAAATGCAAATTATTCCACTAGAAGTAATTGTGCGCAACACTGCTGCTGGTTCGATGGCTAAGCGTTTAGGAATGGAAGAAGGTGTTGAATTATTGGCGCCGGTTTTTGAAATTTGTTTCAAGGATGATGCGCTGGGCGATCCTTTGATTAACGATGATCACGCCGTAAAAGTTTTGAAAGTTGTTACTTCCGAACAGCTTGAAGAAATCAAAAAACATACTTTCAAAATCAACGAAGTTTTGCGTCAATTATTTAAAAATATCGGCATCAAACTGGTTGATTTTAAGATCGAGTTTGGATTTGATGCGCACGGAAAAATTAACCTCGCAGATGAAATTAGCCCTGATAGCTGTAGACTTTGGGACGAAAAAACCTTACAAAAACTTGATAAAGACGTCTTTAGAAGAGATTTGGGAGATTTGGTTTCAGTTTACTCTGATGTGGCTTCTCGTTTAGGAATCAAAATAAATTAATCATGAAAATCAGAATTATCATCACCTTAAAAAAAGGCGTTTTGGATACTCAAGGCAAAGCTATTGAAGCTTCTTTGCAAAAAAATCTTGGTTTCTCGCAAATCTCTCAAGTTAGACAAGGAAAGGTTGTAGAGCTTGATATTGCAGAAACTGATTCAGCAAAAATCAAAACAATCGTTGATGAAATTTGTGACAAATTGCTCGTTAACAAAGTTATCGAAGACTATAAATACGAAGTTATCTCTTAATTTTTCTTAGGCATGAAAGCAGCAGTTATCGTTTTTCCAGGCTCAAATTGTGATCGCGATGCGGTTACTACTTTACAAAAAGTTGGCGCTAAAGTTTCAAAAATCTGGCATCAAGAATCAAAAATCGAAAACGATTTCGATTTGATCGTTGTTCCCGGTGGTTTTTCTTATGGCGACTATTTGCGTTCAGGCGCGATGGCTGCGATTTCACCGGTTATGCAAGAAGTTAAAAGATTGTCAGAACGCGGCACCAAAGTTTTGGGAATTTGCAATGGTTTTCAAATTTTAACTGAAGCTGGTTTGCTTGACGGCGTTTTGATGCGTAACCAAAAAGCAAAATTTATTTGTCGCGAAGTTGTTTTACGCGTTGAAGAAAATAACAGTGACTTCACTTCAAGATACAAAAAACATCAATTGATTCGTGTTCCAATCGCGCATATGGACGGTAATTTTTTTGCTGACAGTGAAACTTTGAAAAAAATTGAAGGTAACGGCAACGTAGCTTTCCGTTACGCTGATCTAAATGGTAATGTCACTGATGAAGCCAATCCAAACGGTTCAGCTTTGAACATCGCCGGAATTTTTAATGATAAACGTAATGTCTTGGGAATGATGCCACATCCTGAAAGAGCAGTGGATGAAAACACTGGTTCAGTTGATGGGTTGCCAATGTTTGAAAGTTTACTTGGCTAAACTTTTGGCGCCTTTTTCTTCTGCGCCATTTGCTTTAGAATTAGCTTCTTTTTTCTTCATCTCGATCAAATCATTAACCAAAGAATATCGCAAATTTTTGGCAAGAGATTTGGTCAAATTTGCTGTAATATACTCATCTGCCACGTAAGTTGCGTAACGGTTTTGTGTAACGTCGTAGTTGTCATTTAAAGTTACTTCGCCGGTGGAAATTAATTCACCATTTGATAAATTTCTCAGTTCATATCTTACATTAACAAAGTCACGGTTACGACCAGAAGCACCAGTTACAGTTGTCAAAGTAGAGGTCGTATTTTTCTTAGTGGTCATAATCAAAAAATATTTCGGCTCAACTTCAATATAATCAGGATTTAGAAGGTCGTAGAGATTATTTTTTAAATCTTGATCAAGTTTAGTACGATTTTTTTTGATCCGAATTGCAGCAAGTTCATTTTCGTAATTGAACTCCGCATCTTTATCATTTTCTTTGTAGATAACACGAAAGCCGCAAGAGCAGAGGCTTAGAAATAAAAATGTAACGATTAATTTCTTAAGCATTCTTGTTTTTGATTGCGCTTTCGACGAATGAGACAAAAAGTGGATGCGCTGCAAAAGGTTTAGACTTCAACTCTGGATGGAATTGCACGCCGACAAAAAACGGATGATCTTTGATTTCAACAATTTCAGGTAATTTATTGTCAGGCGACATGCCAGAAAAAGTTAAACCAGCTTTTTCCAATTTATCTTTGTAGTTGATGTTTACTTCGTAGCGGTGGCGATGACGTTCGGAAATTTTGGTTGCGTTGTAGATTTTTTCAGCAACTGAACCTTTTTTTATTGCGCACGGATAAGCACCAAGACGCATTGTACCACCTAGATCAGAACCGGCTTTTTTAGTTTTCTTGCCTTTGCTGTCTTGCCATTCATGCATCATGCCAACAAGAAAACTGCCTTTTTTAGAAAATTCGCTGGAAGTGGCGTCTTTAATACCAAGAACGTTGCGGGCATATTCAATTACTGCCATTTGCATACCGTAACAAATTCCTAGGCACGGAATTTTGTTGATACGTGCTTGTTTAATCATGTCGATTTTGCCTTCAACTCCGTCTTCGCCAAAGCCACCCGGAACCAAAACTGCATCGATATTTTTTGGCAAATCATTTTTACCTTTACGTGCGTTGACCCAAACAATATTGGCTTTTGCTTTCAATGAAAAAGCTGCGTGATCAACTGCTTCGAGAAGAGATTTGTAAGAGTCGCGATAATCATTATATTTGCCGACAATGGCGATGTTGACTTCTTTTTTCGGATTTTCGATAGCATCCATGATCTTTTTCCACTTGGTTAGATCAGGTTTCTTTTTGTAATCGAGTTTGAAGAATTTTAAAATTTCGGTATCAAGTCCATTTTGATGGTAAACCATCGGAACTTCGTAAATGCTTTTGGCGTTTGGCGCAGCAATTACTGAAGAAGATGGAACTGAACACATTGTCGCGATTTTTTCTAAATGCGATTTTGTAACTGGTCGTTCAGCACGGCAAAGCAAAACGCTAGGTTGAATGCCAATTGAGCGTAATTCTTTAACGGAATGTTGAGTTGGTTTAGTTTTAAGTTCGTCAGCGCTTTCGATGTAGGGTAATAAAGTTAAATGAAGAAAAGCGCATTTTTCTTGACCAAGTTCGTAGCCAATTTGACGAATCGCTTCAAAGAATGGCAAAGCTTCGATGTCGCCAACAGTGCCGCCAATTTCACACAAAACAAAATCTATTCCTTTTACGTCATTTAAAATAAATTCTTTGATCAAATCAGTAACGTGCGGAATTACTTGCACAGTGCCGCCAAGATAGTCGCCTTTGCGTTCTTTGGCTAAAAGTTTTGAATAAATTTGACCAGCAGTTACGTTGTCAGTTTTTTTGGCATCAACTCCGGTAAAACGTTCGTAATGTCCTAGATCGAGATCAGTTTCAGCGCCGTCTTCGGTGACAAAAACTTCACCATGTTGAGTTGGGCTCATAGTGCCTGGGTCAACGTTTAGGTAAGGATCAAGTTTGCGAAGTTTTACAGAATAACCGCGAGCTTGTAAAAGTGCGGCTAAAGAAGCTGAGGCTAATCCTTTTCCCAAAGAAGAAACAACGCCGCCAGTAATAAAAATAAAACGAGTCATAAATTAGAAAGTGGTAAGTGGTAAGCAATAAGCGATAATTTCAATCAACTTAATGCTTACGACTAGATTATTTACCTTGCATGATACGATCAACCAACTGCTGAATGGTTGGTACAAAACCATTCGCATAAAATGGGTCGGTAGCGAAGCGATAAGCGCTATGACCAGAAAACATTAATTGATTTTCAATGTCGATTCCTTGACGCACATCTTGTAAAGTTTTTTGGATACAAAAACTGCGAGGATCGGCTTTGCGATCAGTTGTGTAATTCATTTCAGCTTTATCTGACCAATTACTGAAACGACAGTGACTTAGACAACCCATACAATCAATTTGATCAGTAACAATTTGCGCTGCTTTTGATTTATCAACGAACATCAAAGTTTCATCCGGAGTTTTCATGCTTTCGGTGTTACCAGAAGAGATCCAAGAATCAACTTTTGCTTTGTCGTCAGCTTTGATGTAAACTACGCGACCTCTTTGACCGAAAGGAATTTCACAAGTGAACTCATCAGCTGGTTTAGAGCGATACTCAACTTGGCGGATTTCACGACCTTTTAATTCACGAATAAAATCATTTTCAACTGCTGAAGAATAGAAACCAGTTGGGCTGAAGCGATTTAAATAGACGTCACCTTTTTTCAAATTGAGTAATCTTTTTTTCCAAGAATCGTGAATTGGATATTCTTGAGTAACCATTGGGCGAGTGCCGAATTGGAAAACGATTGGTCCAATTTCCGGATTGTCGAGCCAATGTTCAAATTCTTCTAAATTCCATACACCGCCAGCCATAACGATTGGAACGTGATTCAATCCAACAGAATTCATGAAAGCACGGATTTCAGCAACGCGTGGATATGGATCTTCATAGGCATTTGGATCTTCAGCATTAGACAATCCATTATGTCCGCCAGCGCGCCAAGGGCACTCATAAACTACGCCACCGAGAAGTGACACAGCTTTGTGATAACTTCTTTTCCACAAAGCGCGGAAAGCACGCATTGAAGAAACGATTGGATAATAATGAACATGATATTTTTCAGCGATTTCAGACAAGCGATAAGGCATACCAGCACCACAAGTGATGCCATGAATCAAGCCTTTTGAGCCTTCAAGAATACCTTGTAAAACGCGTTCAGCACCGCCCATTTCCCACAATACGTTCATGTGAATACGGCCGTTACCGCCGGAAATGTCGTGAGCAATTTTCGCTTGTGAAATGCCACCTTTTATCGAGTAAGAAACTAATTCTTCATGTTTTTCGCGACGAGTGCTGGTTTTGTATTCAAGCGGAATGTAGTTTCCATTTTCGTCAATAAAATCAGCATTAACGCCAGAAAAAGTACCAACAGCACCAGCTTTAGCAAAGTGACCAGCAGTAACACCAGTAGTAACACCAACGCCTTTACCGCCTTCAACAATTGGAAGGCATTCAGCGCCGGAAATATTGTAAGATTTGATAGATTTCAACAAGACAGGATCTCCTGAATTTAGTTTAAAAATGAGTAAGTAATGAATGAAAATTATAGGCTAACGAAGCTAAAAATATTGGCCAAAATAGCAATAAATAAAATTCTTAAATTTACATGATGAGGAATTTTTTACTTTAGTTTCAAAATTTGAAATGGTTATGTTGATAACTGTTTCAATGTCTTAAAAAATTTTGTATAAAATCAACAGTTAATGAGTCGCAAGAAAAATAAACATTCCGCTTTTTCAATGATTGAGTTATCGATTATAGTTCTGATTGTTGGGATTATAATTGCGGCTATTTTGGTGAGTAATATTTTTATCAAGAAATTTCGTATTCAGGTTGCCCAAACATTAACCATCTCATCACCAGTTAATGGAACTCCAGATTCAGTTTTGTGGTTAGAAAGTAGTTTAGATAAAAGTTTTAAATCATCAGAAAGCTATGATTTATCTACTTTGAGTGTTTGGTACGATATACGTGAAGTTGTAAATAAGAATAATGGAACTCAAAGCAGTATTAGTAATTACCCAACTTATTCTAACTCCATTAACAATATTCAAGCTGTAAAATTTGATGGAGCCAATGATCATTTCATAGTTGATGGAAGTATTTTAAATAACACTGATTATACAATTTTTGTCCTTGAACAGAGAGAGAGTAGTAAAAGTGGAAATTATTTTATTGGTGATTCTACTTCCCCAAACGAATCTATCACTAATAGAAATTTAGTTCTTGGATACAGCCTTGATGGAACTATTAAGCATTCACAAAGTTCAGATAATTCTTATACTTCTGGTGTTTCATCTTATTCGAGTTCTAAAAACAAACCGAGAATTTTTGTTTTTATGCATAATAAGTCTTCGGGTAAGAAGACTTATATTAACGGACTTTTGGCTGCAACTTCTGATGATAGAAATTACCTATCAGGAATAACAACTTTAACGATAGGTAAATCGTATGAGGGACAAATTGGTGAAATTATAGTTTTTGCTCGTGCTTTAAACGATGAAGAAAGAGAATCGATAGAGGATTATTTAGCAAAGAAATGGAACAGTAGTATTCTAAGGAATGTCGGTGGATTTAGTGGAAATTGTGTCGATGGAATAGTGACCAATTCAGGATGTCTTACTACTTGTAGTGTTATTCCCGCAAATGGAATAACTGATACTATTGTTCCTGATGGATCAGGGTCTTTGACTTGTAATAATGCTGAAAATTTTACAGGATCGCTTCCTTATACATGTCTTAATGGCCAATTTAACTACACGGGACCAGATAATTGTTCTTGTGCAGCTGGTTATGTTGCGAGTGGATCAAGCTGTGTAGACGCAGTTTGTAATGGTGGTACTGAATCAACCATAACGGTTTCTGGAATGAGTTATAGAGTTCATGTTTTTACTTCTTCAGGAACTCTTTCTTGCCCTTCATCTAGAAATGGTGACGTTTTGGTAGTAGCTGGTGGTGGTGCTGGCGGTGGTGGTAGAGGCGGCGGCGGTGGAGCTGGTGGCGTAGTTTATCAATCCGGTTTTTCAATTCCATCCGGATCAAATTCTATTACTGTCGGAGCAGGAGGTACTGGTGTTGTGGATGGAAATGGTGGTAATGGTAGTAATTCTACATTTAGTTCTATAACTGCTACTGGTGGTGGCGGTGGTGGCTCCGGTGGTGGTTCTTCACAATGTGGTCAAATCGGTAGAAATGGTGGTTCTGGTGGTGGCGGTGGTAGAACAAATTCGTACTCAGGATGTTTTGGTCCAATCAATGGTGGAACGGGAATATCTGGACAAGGTAACAACGGCGGTAAATCTACAGATAACAATTATGGCGGTGGTGGCGGCGGTGGTGCTGGTGCAGCTGGTGCTAATGGTACGGTATCCGCTGCTGGATCTGGAGGCGCTGGTATTTCTAGTACGATAATTAATGGAACTACTGCTGTGTATTATGGTGGTGGCGGTGGTGCTAATGCGAATAACGGAGCTACAATTGGACTTGGTGGTATCGGTGGCGGTGGAAACGGTGGTAATGGTTTTAATGGTTCCAATGGAGATGTTATTATTGATGGTTACCCTGGAACACCAAATACAGGTGGTGGTGGTGGTGGTACTGAATATAGATATGCTGGTAAAAATGGTGGTTCAGGTATTGTTGTTATACGTTATCCTCATTAATTTTACGACATCGCTAGATTTTGTAAGGTGGAAAATCTAGGTTTTTCGGCGAAGAGGTAAAAATTTCAACTCCATCTTTAGTGACACCAACAGTATGTTCAAATTGCGCTGATAAAGATTTATCACGAGTTGTCACAGTCCAGCCATCATGTTTGCTTAAAAGGGTTTCGTATCTTCCAGCATTAATCATCGGCTCAACGGTAAAAAACATGCCTTCTTCTAAAACTAAGCCTGCACCTTTTTTGCCGTAATGAACAACGCTTGGTTCAGTGTGGAAAACGCGACCGATGCCGTGACCGCAATAATCACGTACAACTGAAAAACCTTGTTTTTCGGCGTAACTTTGAATGGCGTAACCAATATCGCCTAAAGTGTTGCCGGGTTTAACTTGTTCAATGCCAAGCATCAAACATTCGTAAGTTACTTGAGTTAAACGTTTAGCTTTGATTGAAGGTTGGCCAACATAAAACATGCGGCTTGTATCGCCATACCAGCCATCAAGAATCACCGTGACATCAATGTTGAGAATATCGCCATCTTTTAATTCTTTTTCGCTGGGAATGCCGTGGCACACAACGTGATTAATCGAAGTGCAAATTGATTTAGGAAAACCTTTGTAGTTCAGCGGAGCAGGGATGGCGCCATTTTGCACAATCATATCGTGGCACAATTTATCGAGCGAATCAGTATTAACACCAGCTTTAACGTAAGGGGTGATGAAGTCTAAAACTTCTGCTGCCAATTTTCCGGCAGCACGCATTTTTGCAAAATCTTGAGCGTTGTGAATCGTAACTTTTGTCATTGTAATTTTTTGTTGATTATGCCGGATTTGCCTTCTAACTTGCGCATCCTCATCTTTTCAGATTCTCTTTAAAAAACTAAATTCCAAATTTAACAATGGCAAGAATTACCGTTGAAGACTGCGTTACCGTAGTTCCTAATCGTTTTGAACTTTGTTTAGTTGCGAGCAATCGCGCTAAAAGCATTTTGTCTGGTGCTGCAACTCAACTAGATCGTAAAGAAAAACCAGCGGTTATTTCCTTGCGTGAAGTTGCTGACGGTTTGGTTGATGTCGATGGAATCAAAAAAAATATCGTGCGCACTATCAAAAATCGTGGTGCTGCTGAAACTCATCAATCTACAAGCGACGTCAGCGAAATGGTTGAAGAAGAAATTCAATCACAAAGCTTGGTGTTGAAAGATACCGCTTTCGTTGATGAAAATATCGTTGTTGACGATTAATTTAGTGCTTAATATTGGTGCTTAGATAAGCATTCTAAGCACCAAAAGTACTATCACTTAGCACTTTTAAATGCTCTCCGCTTCTGAGTTAATCTCAAAAATACGCTCCTACCATCCCAATCTCAACGAAGCCTTGATTCAAAAGGCTTACATTCTCTCAAAAACAGCACACGGCAATCAAAAAAGACATTCTGGTGATCCTTATTTCACGCATCCTTTGGCCGTTGCAGAAATTTTAATCGATCTAAAATTAGACCAGCAAAGTATTATAACTGCGCTTTTGCACGATGTTGTTGAAGATACCGAAGTTACTTTGGAAGAAATTGAAAAAGATTTCGGCGAAGAAATCGCCGCTTTGGTTGATGGCGTAACTAAATTAGGAAAAATTGAATCGATTTCAGCCAGCGAACATATGGCGGAAAATTTCCGCAAATTGGCTTTGGCGATGTCGGAAGATATTCGCGTTTTATTAGTGAAATTGGCGGATCGCGTTCACAACATGCGCACTTTGGCTTATATGCCGTCAAAAGAGAAAAAGTTAAAAAAGGCACGTGAAAGTTTAGATATTTACGCACCGCTCGCTGCACGAATTGGTTTAAATAAACTTAAAGATGAAATTCAGGATTTGTCTTTTGCGATAATTGACCCGGAAAGCCGAAATTACATCGTCGACAAGCTTTTTGAACTGCGCGAAAAAAAGAAAGATTTAGTCGATAAAATTACTTTCGATTTAAAACAGCTTTTCGCTGAAGAAAAAGTTGAGTGCGAAATTTCAGGTCGCGAAAAAAAGCCATATTCGATCTACCTCAAAATGAAGAAGCAAAATATCGGTTTTTACAACCTGTACGACATCATGGCTTTTCGCATTGTGGTGAAAGATTTGGCTGAATGTTATCGCGCGCTTGGAATCATCAATTCCACTTACAACATGATTCCTGGCACTTTCAAAGATTACATCAGCACGCCAAAAGAAAATGGTTATAAATCTTTGCATCTAGCGATTTTGGGGCCGTTTAATAAAAAAATTGAAATCCAAATTCGTGATAAAAAAATGCACGAAGTTGCTGATCTCGGCGTTGCAGCGCATTGGTCTTACAAAGAAAATGTCAAATCAGTAAATCAAGAAAGTGAACAATTCCGTTGGATTCGCGAAATGATTTCCTTGATGGAGCAATCCGACGTTGTTAGCGAATTTTTGTCGCAGCAAAAATTGCACATGCATCGCGATAAAGTTTTTTGTTTCACGCCAGATGGCGATATTTTCAATTTACCAGTTGGTTCGACAGTCGTTGATTTCGCTTACGCCGTGCATTCTGAAGTTGGCAATCACTGTATTTCCGCCAAAATTAACGGCATTATTGTGCCGCTGCGCCAGAAATTAGAAAATGGTGATCAGATTGAAATTGTTACCAGCAAAAGCTCGAAGCCTTCACAAAATTGGCTACAATTTGTCATCACTTCGAAAGCAAAATACGGTATTAAAAGTTTTTTACGTAACGAGAAATTCAACGAATATTGCGCTTTAGGAAAAGCCATTTTGCACAAATTTTTTGTCGCCAAAAATCTCGAAATTAACGAAAAAATCCTCGAAAAATCGCTGTCAGTTCTCAAAAGAAAATCAGTTGCTGATCTTTACGTTAAAGTTGCCGAAGGAGTCACTTCGCGTCTTGAAGTTTTAAAAGCAGTTTATCCAGATTTTAAAGATGAAGCGAAATCCAGCAAAATAATCAGCCACGAAAAGCGCGAAAAGTTACATCACGCTATGCCAATCAAAGGCTTGGCTGTTGGTATGGCGATGCGTTACGGCGGATGTTGTAATCCAATTCCGGGTGATCCCATCATCGGCGTGATTAACACTGGAACTGGTATTACCATTCACAGCCAAGTTTGTCACAATTTGAAAAATTTGGCGATTAGCCCCAACGCAATTGTTGATGTTTGTTGGAAAGATGATGAAGAGTTAGGCGATGAAATGTATTTGAGTCGCATTCGTGTTGTTACCGAAAACAAGCCGGGAAGTTTGGCCGACGTAACCAGCATGATCGCTAAGAAAAAAGTCAATATCAGCAATATCAAAACTTTGAATACTTCGGCAGATTATTTTGAATTTACCGTTGATGTTGAAGTTAGAAGTGTTGATCATTTGGAAGAAATTATTTCATCTTTAAGAGTCTCAAGAAAAATTGTTGAAGCGCAAAGGCTTGTTGGATAACGCTTCGCAATCTTATCAATTTAATTTTAGTGATATGGAAAAGGTTAATTTTTTTAATCGTCATTTAGTGCAAACTGGCGAAAATTATTTTGAACATTTCTTGTTCGCTTTTGCGATGGCAATGTGGATTTTACTAACTGGTTTTATTTTGATTATTCACGCCTTTTGCCCGTTCTTTTTTCGTTTAACTGCAAGTAGCAGCATCAAAAAACTTCATGAAGTTATGCATAAAAGAAGAGATCATTTGATTTCTAGAATTAATTCTACTTCCAAAAACTCAGATAACTTAGTTTAAGATGAAAACCATTGCCATTATTGGTTTTGGCTTTTGTGGAAAAATGACTTTTGTCAACTTAGTCAAAAACTACACTAAAAAACTGCGCATTATAATTTTTGATGATGCGCCAGATAACTTTTCTAGCGCTGCTTTTTCAGATTTCTCTCCGCATTATATTCTAAACGTTGCGGCCAATAATATGTCTGCTTTTCCTCACAAGTTGGATGATTTTAGCAAATTTTTAGAGGAAAACTATCCACAAATTTTTTCAGAAATTGGTCAAAGTGGTTTTGCTCCACGTAATATTTATGGAGAATATTTACAAAAAATTTTAGATCAGACGTTTCAAGATTTGAAAAATCATCATGTTGAATATGAAATTGTCAAAAAATCAGCCTTAGCAGTTCAGCAATTTGGTGAAAAATTATCGATCAAAGATGCCGCAGGAAATGATTTCGTTGTTGATGAAATTGTTGTCGCTACAAGTTTTAAACAATCTGTTTTTCCTTGGTCAATTGAGTCTGAGAAAGTGATAAAAAACTTATGGCACAGAGATTCTCTATCTTTTCATCAAAAAAAATTTACTGATGAAAAAATATGCTTGATTGGCTCGGGACTAACAACTGTCGATATTTTAGTTGGTTTGCAACAAAAAGAGTTTGCAGGAAAAGTTACGGTTATTTCACGCCGCGGTAATTTTCCAAAAAAACATTTTGCGGCAGTAAATTTTCCGAGTTTTATTTCAGAAGATGATGCTAAAAAAGGTGTGCTATTTTTATGTTTAAAAATTCGTAAATTTTTGCGCGAGAATCCTCAATTTGATTTACGTCACGCCATTAATTCACTGCGTCCAATCACTCAAAAATTATGGCATAATTTTGATGCAAGAAATCGTAAAATATTTCTACGACTTTTTCCTTATTGGAATATTTTCCGTCATCGTGCTCCGCAAAAATCGATTGAAATTATTGAAAATATGATTGCTGCAAAACAGCTTGAGTTAGTCGATGGTGGAGTTTCGCAAATTGAAAAAAGAGACGAAAAAATTCTAATCAAAACCAAAAATTCTGATATTATTGCTGATTACGTCGTCAATTGTTTAGGTTTCGAAATGAAAGCAAAAAAAAACCCGCTTTTAGCGCAAATGATTGAAAATAATTTGTTAGCAGAAGATTTACTGATGGTACGTTCTCAGCACAAAAAAATTCATCTACTCGGCGGATTAAATATTGGTCGCGATTTTGAATGTACAGCAGTGCCAGACTTACGCGCTGACGTTGAAAAAATAATTCCTATTTTATGTTCGGATTGAAAAAATCTTTCGAAAAAAATCCTGCTTTTGGGGTTTTGCTTGCCATAAGCTTGTGTCACTTTTTTAACGACACTATTCAATCGCTTTTACCAGCAATTTACCCAATTTTGAAAGAATCTTACAATTTAACTTTCACTCAAATTGGTTTGATTACTTTGGCTTTCCAATTTACTGCCTCAATATTGCAGCCTGTTGTCGGACTTTTTACTGATAAAAAACCACAACCATTCTCTTTGGCTTTGGGTATGACATTTACACTTTGTGGATTGTTGATTTTGGCATGTGCTGATAGTTTTTATCTGATTTTATTTGGGGCAATGGTGGTTGGAAGTGGTTCGTCAATTTTTCATCCAGAAGCTTCAAGAATTGCTAGATTTGCTTCTAAAGGAAAATATGGTTTTGCCCAATCAGTTTTCCAAGTTGGCGGAAATATTGGTTCGGCAGCCGGACCAATTCTGGCAGCCTTCATAATTTTACCTCATGGCCAAACCAGTATTTCATGGTTTTCAGTTTTAACTTTGATTGGCGTGGTAGTATTATTTAACGTTGGAAAATGGTATAAAGCAGCGCATTTAAACGCGGCAATTAAAGTAAAAGCCGATAAAACTTTACCAGTTTCTAAACGAGAAATTGTGATTTCGATCATCATTTTAGTTTTGCTGATCTTTTCAAAATTCTTCTACACTGCTAGCATCAACAGCTATTACACCTTTTATTTGATCGAAACTTTCAATCTTTCCGTAAAAAGTGCACAGGTTCATTTATTCATTTTCTTGGCCTCGGTTGCTCTTGGAACTTTGGTTGGTGGAATTGTAGGTGATCGTTTTGGTCGTAAAACTGTTATTTGGATTTCGATTTTGGGTGCTTTACCGTTCACGCTGTTTTTGCCTTACGCCAATTTATTTTGGACAGAAATTTTGAGTTTTGTAATCGGGGTGATTATTTCTTCGGCATTTTCCGGAATTTTGGTCTACGCCCAAGAATTATTACCGGGAAGAGTAGGGATGGTTTCAGGATTATTCTTCGGACTTGCTTTCGGATTTGCTTCAATTGGAGCGGCCGTATTGGGTAAACTGGCCGACTTAACCAGCATTACTTACGTTTATCAAATCTGCTCATTTTTGCCAGGGATTGGCTTGTTGACTTGGTTTTTGCCTAATATTGAAAAAAGAAATAGAAACTAATCTACGCAACTTCAAAAGCGCAGCCAAAGTCAGCAAATATTTTTTCAAAAGTTGGGAAGCTGGTTTTGATCATTTCGGAATCATCGATTTCAACGCCATTTTCAAGTGTTAAACCCATAACCAAGAATGACATAGCGATGCGGTGATCCATTGCAGTTTTTATTTTTACAATTGATTTCGGTTGAGAAATTCCGCCCTTAACTTCCAAAAAGTCGTCGCCCATTGTTAGCGAAGCGCCGCAATTTTCCAAGTTTTGTGCGATCATCAACAAGCGGTTACTTTCTTTCACTTTCAATTCAGCAAGGCCATTCATTTTTGTTGTGCCTTTGGCATTGGCTGCAGCGACTGATAAAATTGGATATTCGTCAATCATGCTTGGAGCGCGGTTGGCGGGAATTTCGATGCCTTTCAATTCAGAATATTCGACGATCAAGTCAGCAACTTTTTCACCGCCAATTTCACGCTCATCAATAATTGCAATATTGCCACCCATTTCACGCAAAGTGATGATAATGCCATCGCGCAAAGGATTAATGCCGACATTTTTAATTTTGATTTTCGAGCCTTTAACCAGCAAAGCAGCGACGATCAAGAAAGCGGCGGAAGAGACGTCACCGGGAACGTCGAAATTTTTAGCATCAAATTCTTGCATGCCGGAATAAGTAATTTTTGTTCCGCCAGTAACAGCATTTTCGCCAAAATTTTCAGAGGAAATTTTAAGCCCCAAATAGCGCATCATAATTTCAGAATGGTCGCGGCATTTTTCTGGTTCGATAATTGTAGTAGTGCCCGGAATTGTAAGAGCGGCAAGCAAAATACAGCTTTTAACTTGAGCGGATGCAACTTTCATTGTGTAAGAAATTGGCATCGGATCACGAGCACCAACAACTGCGAAAGGCATTAAATTATTTTGACGAGCGACAATTTTAGCACCAATTTGGGTGATCGGTTCAAAAACGCGACCCATTGGACGTTTACGTAAAGAGGCATCGCCAGTAAAAAAAGAAGTGAAATTGTAAGAACAAACCAAACCAGCCATTAAACGCGATGAAGTGCCAGAATTTCCCATGTCTAAAACGTCTGCTGGCTCAACTAATCCGGCAACGCCAGAGCCGTTTACTTCCCAAGTTCCGTCGGGTTTTTTGTTGATTTCAACGCCCATCAAACGCAAAGCTTGTGCCGTTTTTAAAACATCTTCACCTTCTAAAAGACCAGTGATTGTGCTTTTGCCGTGAGCAAGTGCGGAGAAAATTAAAGAGCGATGCGAAATTGATTTGTCACCAGCGACAAAAAATTCACCTTTAAGCGCGATATCTTTACGGCGTGAAATTAAAGGACGCATTAGTTTGTGAAATTGCTAATCATCAACAAAATTGGATCAATAAAGGCTATAAAACCAATGTTTAAAATTGCTGTTACGATTATGATTAATTTGATATTGTTGATGTTGTCCAAGACCATGATTTCTTTTGGTTCATCGAAATACATAACTTTGATGATGCGAAGATAATAATAGGCGCTCACAACGCTGAATAAAATTGCAACAGTTGCTGCAACCATAAATCCACCGCGCAATGCAGACATGATAATGTAAAACTTTGAGAAGAAACCAGCCATTGGAGGAATTCCGGCAGTTGAGAACATCAAAGTTGCTAAACAAAAAGCCATAACTGGATTAGTTTTAGCCAGACCAGACAAGCTTGAAATATCGAAAATTTTATCGTTTTCCAAATCATCTTCTTGACCAGCTTGAGCAGCATTTTTACTGCGCACTAAGTTCAAGAACCCGAAGCTGCCCAAAGACAAAACTGCGTAAATAATCATGTAGAAAACACAAGCACCGATTGCTTCGCGGTTGAATGCTGCTAAACCAAGAATCACAAAACCGATGTGACCAATTGAGCTGTAAGCAAGAAGTCGTTTCAGATTTTTTTGCCAGATTGCACCAAAGCTGCCAATCGCGATTGAGGTTATGGCAACTAAAATTAAGATTTTATTGATGCCAACCCAAGAAATTGCAACTACGTAGAACAAACGAATTAAAACTATTGTCGCAGTGAATTTAGCAACAGTTGCGAAGAAAGTTGTAACGATTGTTGGTGAACCTTCGTAAACGTCTGGTGCCCACATGTGGAAAGGAGCAGCGGAAATTTTAAAGAACATTGCGGTGACAACTAAAATGAAGCCAAGCATTACGGCAACTGGAACGGTGCTTTGTCCACCGGCGTAAAGTTCTGACAAAGCGTTGAAGTTTGTTGTGCCAGAATAGCCGTAAATTAAGCTGATACCGAATAATAAAATTGCTGAAGCAACAGAACCTAAGATAAAATATTTCATACCAGCTTCAGAAGATTTGGCTGATTTTTTGTTCATTGAGGCAAGCAAATAAAGTGACAAGCCTTGAAGTTCTAGGGCTAAGTAGAAAGTTAAAAAGTCATTCGCTGAAATTAAGAACATTGCACCAACAGTTGAAATCATCATTAAAGCGATGAATTCAGCGCTGATTCTTTGGTTGAAGCTCAAGAAATTTAAAGCGAAAAGCAAAACCACTGTTAGCAAAGTGACAGCAAAAGATTTGCTAAAAATTATCAACGGATTGTTGACAAACATTTGATAGAAGCTGATTTCAGAAATAGTAAAGTTATTAGTCAGCAACAACAAAGTTATGGTACAAAAAACCAAGGCTAAAAGATGCGAAACATAAAAATAGTCACGGAATTTTTTAGCGATAAAGACGTCAGACATCAATATAATCAAGGCGCCAAGAAACAGAGAAATTTCAGGAAGAATAACTGCTAGGTTCATGATTGAAGGAAAATTATTTTACTAAAAATAAGGAAGTGATTTGGTCAACTGGCAATTTGAAATAGCTCAAAACTAAGTTTGGCATAACACCAAGCAAAATTACGAAGAAAGCCATAACGCCAAGTGAGATAAGTTCAACGCCATCTAAATCTTTTAAAGTGGCGATTTTAGGATTTTTAATTTCGCTAAACCACACACGTTTAAATAACCATAACATGTAACAAGCGCCAAGAATAACTCCAACTGCGGCAAGAATGGCAGTAATTTTGCTGGCTTTGAAAGTTCCTAGAATTGCTAAAAACTCACCAACGAAACCGCTGGTACCAGGCAAACCAACTGAAGCCATGGTAAAGATCATCGCAAATAAAGCAAAGTTTGGCATTACAGTTGTAATTCCACCCATTTCTGAAATTTGTTTAGTGTGAAGACGATCATAAATTACACCAACGCACATAAACAAAGCGGCAGAAACTATACCGTGGCTGATCATTTGCATAATCGCACCGTCAATTCCTTGGTGATTGAAACTGAAAATACCCATGCTGACAAAACCCATGTGAGCAACTGATGAATAAGCGATCATCTTTTTCATGTCTTCTTGCATCAAGGCTACTAAAGAAGCGTAAATTATTGCGATCACGCTCAAGGCGAAAACATAAGGTGCAAAGAATTGTGAAGCTGCTGGAAAGAATGGTAAAGAGAAACGCAAGAAACCGTAAGCACCAAGTTTAATCAAAATACCGGCTAAAATTACTGAACCAGCAGTTGGAGCTTGAACGTGAGCATCTGGCAACCAAGTGTGGAAAGGAAACATCGGGATTTTGATAGCGAAAGAAACGAAGAAAGCTAACCAAAACCATTTTTGCAAACTAACTGGGAAGTAATGCGGCAAGCCATTGGAAAGCAACAAGACGTCAGTTGTGTTGGTGAAGATGTAAATGTAAATGATTGCGATGAGGAATAAAACTGAACCGAAAAGTGTATAAAGGAAAAATTTATAAGAAGCGTAAATACGATTAACACCGCCCCAAACCCCGATCAACAAGAACATAGGAATCAACATCGCTTCGAAGAAAATGTAGAACAACAACAAATCTAAAGCACAAAAAGAACCAATCACCAAACCTTCGATCAAAAGGAAAGCGATCACATATTCTTTGACACGTTTGTCGATTGATTTCACGCTGATTGCCAAACAAATTGGCACTAAAATTGCTGTTAAAACGATCATCATTAACGAGATGCCGTCAACAGCCATGATGTATTTTATGTTGTAAGCAGAAAAGATGCGGATCACTTCACTGAATTGAAAACCTTTCGCAGCTTTGTCAAAAGCACTAAGCAAGCTGGTTGTCAAAAACAAGTTGATGGCGCTTACCAACAAGCCGTAGCCGAAGTAGAAGCGTTGATTTTTGAAGTTGCAAAATAGTAATAAAACTGCGGCAACGATCGGCAAGAACGTTATCACCGAAAGAATTGGTAGATCCATTTTGAGATTTTAAAAGATTCTTTAAGGAAGTGGGTTTTTGAAAAATTTACGTGCTTTTTAGTGAGCAAAAAATTTAGAATCAATTGGTTAAGTTGATAAAAAAATCGTCTTTAACAATTTATCTAAGAAATTTATTTGAGATTTTAATTTAGCGGTTAATGAAAAAAATTATTCTCGACCCCAAACAAAAAGAAGTTCAAAAAAATCTGCAGTATTTAGCAAAACAGATAGTCGATCAGCAAAATATCGGATTACTGCAAAAAATTTTTTCCAAACCCAAAGCGATAAAAAGCTTGTATATTTACAGCGATGTTGGTCGTGGCAAGTCGATGTTGATGAATGAGTTTTATAATTCATTGCCGCAAGTTAAACGCGTTACTTTCCACTTTAATGCCTTTATGCGCCAAGTTCATGAAACTTTGCGTGATATTCGTCGTGAAGATAAAAAATATGCAGATGAGCTGGTTGAAGCAGTAACAAGAATTATTGAAGATAATAGGTTGATTTGTTTCGACGAGTTTCAAGTTGTTGACATTGCTGATGCTATGTTGTTGGCGCGTATTTTTTCTTATCTTTTTTCCCAAGGTGTAATCGCCGTTTTTACGTCTAATTCTCATCCGCTTGAGCTTTACAAAAATGGTTTGCAGCGCGAGTTGTTTATTGAATTTGTCAAAAATGTTTTACTGCCGAATTGTCAAGTTTTGCACCTGAACGGCGAAGTTGATTATCGCCAGCAATACAAACAAAATTTAAGTAAACGTTATTTTATTTCGAATCGCAAAAATCGCGCCATTATTGCGGAAATTTTACAAAATTTAACCAAAGGAAATCCTTTAAAATCAAGGAAGTTAGAAGTTTGGGGCCGTGAAATTAAAATCAAAAAAACGTATGAGAATATTGCGGTAATAAATTTTGATGATTTGTGCGCCGTTGATTTCGCGGCATCAGATTATCAAACCATCTGTAAAAATTTTGATTTGATTTTTTTAAATGCTCTGCCAAGACTGACCGCAGACAACCCAAATGAAGCAAGGCGCTTCGTGCTTTTTATTGATGAAGTGTACGAAAATAAAGTTGCTTTGATTATCAACGCTAAAGTAAAAATAGCCGAAATATACCAAAACGGAATTGGCGCTGAAGCTTTTAAAAGAACAGCTTCCCGCCTCAACGAGATTAAGTCAGACTTTTACTGGCAAAACAGCAAAATTAACAAAAATTAATCGATTAAGATTATGAGAAACAATTCCAATCAAGGGCAAGATTATAACACACTTATAGAGAAGGTTAGGCAATCTAGAATTAGTTTAAATAGTTCTGAAAACGCCACTTCAAGTTCAAGTGCTGCTGCAAATTCGGGTGTGGTACAAATGTTTACTTCTACAGCTGCTGCTATTGGAACAACTCTTGCGGAACTTGTTGGTAGTCGACCATCAAGTAGAAGTAATTCACCAGCTATTAGTAATAATGTTTTAGAATTTCAAAATGATGAAGTAAGACAGACAGTCGGAGAAATAGTAAATAAATTATTAATAATAGCAGAAGGCTACAATAGTACTTCACCAATTGCTGATTTGAGAAACATGTTAGGATACAAAGAAGAGGGTGATGTATTTCAGATGAATATGGCAGATAATTTTCATTCCCCTGAAATAAGAAATAAGAGGGATGCTTTCAGGATTATTATTCAAAATTTAGATTTGATAGATCGAGAACTTTTTCAAGATGATACTGCACGGGATCGATTAAGAAACATCTTAACAACAAAAACAAATTCTACAGAAGCATTAGATCCAACAGATTTAGGAAAACTTTACTTGAGAACTGTTAAAGATGAGGTAGATGTAGGGCAAATCCCTGAAAACCATCGAAAACAGATTGTAAAAGATAACAACGATTTATTGAAACGGGAAAACGATTTATCGAAATTATCAAATGATTTATCGCAATACCAGTCACTGGCTAATGAATTTATAGAGGAAAGTTTTAAGGCATTTTTTCAATTTGAAGACATAGCTTCTGAAGAATCTAAAAGTGGTAGAGTTAAGAGAACTCACGAAACTTTTGCTAAAAATCTTTCTTCTGTAATGGCAAAAATTGTTGCAGAAAATGAAGGTGAGACAAATCAAAGTGAAGCAGAAATAATTAGAAGATATAGTGGTATCCCAATTGAAACTATTGCTGCTAAAATTGAATCAAAACTACCAGAAATTGAAGAACGATTAAAAATAACCTACACAGTATTAGCGAAAGAAAAGAAAAGAGAGGAAAATCCAGATCAAGAAGAACTTACTGCAGAAGAAAAACAAAAAACTGAAGAAGAAGCCAAAGAAGCTGCTCAAAGATTTATAGAAAGAGAGTTCAATTTTCATAATCAATTAAAGAAATTAATAGAAAATCATAATCGTCCCCAGATTGCACGACAAAACTCATCTAATACAGCAGCAGCTATCTCTGATTCTCAACCACCAGAACCGCTAACGATAGAAAAATTAGCAATTGAAGTTCTTAAGAAAACCAATGAGTTGTACAAGGAAGAAGCGACAAAAATTCTGTCAAAACTGCTGCAAGGTGGTGATATCGAAGAATACAAAGATTCTTCTCCAATAATCCAAAAACATTACCGAGAGCTTCAGGAAGTAGTTTCCAAAATAAAGAACAATGCTGATAAAAAAGGATTAGAAACATCAATTTTTGGAAGTAGAGAACAGCTTTTTGCGAAGTTAATTTCTTTCGTAAGCGAGGTGCAAATTGACAAGGAAAATAGCCAAATTCCGATCATGGAAGTTACGCCGATTGGTCAGCCAAATTTTATGGCAGAAAAACAAAAATCTAAGCAAGTAGTTTACGATACAGCCATTGAAAGATTTGCGAAATCTAGACTTTTAAATGTATTAAAAGAAGAATTTTTAGAATTCGGAAAAATTACAAAAGGGGTAAAAGATACGGAGCCTGCGGAAAGTATATTTTACAGTGATGAAGAGAAAAATCATCACTTAAGAATACTGAAAAGATTCTTAAAAGATTATTATTATGAAGGATCAGAAGTAAGAATAAAACTTGATAAAGATCTTGAAAATCTTGATCAAAATTCTCCAAAACTTGATAAAGATCTTCAAAGATTAGCTGCAGATAATATAGGAAATTATGAATTACTTAATCGTAAAGTTGACAGCCTTATAAGTGTAAGGCAAGGTGAGCAAGAAGAACAAGGTGAGGACTTAACATTTGAAACTGTTGTAAAGTCTATGAAAGCCTTCAATAGATTTTCATATGATTATCGTCCTATTCGTGATGATGAGGATCAATTTTATGTTCGTCCTAGATTCGTTTATCAAAATTCATCTCTAATTCGAGAAAATATAAAAAATCACGCACAGATAAGGCTGGAAACCCCACTTTCGAGTGAAATTGAAGTTCAAACGGATTCGCTTGATCCAGCTACTATTGGACGAGCTGCTGAGCAAAGAAACCCTGATCAACAACCTCGCGATCAACAAAACGTCAATTTGAATTTGGATGCACTTGCTCAACCAATTGCTAATTTGAACACTACATTAGAGGCAATTAATCAAAATCTCCAAAATCCTAATCATCAAAATAATGATCAACTTATTGGGCGGATTGAAAATCTAGAACAAAATCTGAATTTGCAAGTTCAGGCACTTACAACATCAATTCAAGATTTATCAAGAAACCAACCAAATAGGCAAGTTAATGATCCAGATATTCTTGTAGCCTTGCAACAAGCAATCCAAGCTTTAACTCAAAACAACCAGCGACAAAATAACCCAGAGCATCAACTTCAAGATAATGCGCAAGTGATGGCGGGAATTAATGCTCTTACAACTGCAATTAATGCTTTACAGGGGCGGGTTGATGCTTTGCAGCAGCAAAATAACGGCCGTGCGGAAGCACCTGCAAACCCTGAACTCGTTCAAGCGCTTAATGCAATCAATACAACGCTTCAACTCTTCCAACGCCAAAATGCTCGTGATCAATTACCAAGAGATGAGGCAGCAGCAGTAGTGCCGCCACCATTGCCACAAGAGGCCAATAATGGGATTAACCAGCAAATCCAAGATTTGGAAAGGGAAATAAGACAATTAAGAAATTCGGTTGGAAACCCTGCTGGTCAAGGCATAGATGCAACAGGACTTTTTGCAATTCAACAGCCTGTGAGAAATAATAACGATGCAGCTGTAAATCAAGAGATAGGTGGTCAATTACAACAATTGCAAAATTTGCTAGGAAACCCCGCTGCAGAAGGAAGGGAGCCTACAGGCATTTATGCAATTCAACAACGAGTTGAGGAATTTAATCGCAGATTTGAAGGTATACAAGAAGTCTTAAACGGAAACGGAGAACAAAATCTTGGTCTTGCAGGTCGGGTCACTGAATTAGGTGATCAATTGAGAGTGGTACAAGAAAATTTAGCTGGTGTGAATGATGTCATTAGAGAACAGGTTGCTCAATTAGGAGATCAATTAGGCGATCAATTGCGAGGAATGATGGGAACCCCTCGAATAGAAGGTGATGCTGCTGCTGATCCTACAGGAGTTTATTTAGCAATTGATCAACAACGTCAGGAAATTCTTGTTCAACTTGAAGAGGCTGTAGGAGAAGATGGTCTTGGTGGGCAAATTGCTCGATTAGTGCAGAATACTCAGGATCTCGCTAATCAGATACAAGAATTGGCAAATAGAGATAGAGAAGCACATGAACGTCTGCAAGATCAGTTAGAAGAGGTTCGAAATGGTCAACAAAATAACGTAAATCAGAATCCAAACCAAAATCCTGATGATGATCTGATCGCCGCGCCGCGTATTGTTAGCAAAGAGACTTTGCAAACAATGCCGGAAATGTCGCGCATTTTGTTTCCTGCAATTGTTGGTGGCAGCACGGGCTTTGAATTGACGCAAGCTGGTCCGGTTGCAATTTACAAGAAAAGTGAAATGCTCAAACTGCAAGATCACATCAACGCTGCAACTCAAGCTTATAACGACAACAACAGACAAGATTTTGTTTCTTCAACTGGTCACAACCAAAGTTCTTTGGTTTCTGTCGTTAAAATTGTTGACGACAATCAACCCAATCGAGCGCAATATCGCATTTTATCTTTGAGCAAACTTGGTCTAAGCCAAACTTTCTTGACGCAAGAAGAATATGAAAAATTTGCTTTAGAAAAAGTTACCCTCACCAATCAAAAGACTAAAGAAGCGATTACAGAAAACTTGCGTGATGGCAAACCAGTTGATCTCAGAAAAATACTCGAAAAAGGAGTCAATCAAAACGACCGCTTAAACAGTAATGAAAGAGAAACCCAACATCGTTTGATTAACGATGCGATGTCGAAACATTACGAAGAACTTAAGCAAGAGGCAGAAAAGCAAGTCGATAAATCTTTGAGCGAGCGTTATCAAAGTTTAATTGATCTTGTACAAAATGACGATCTTAAAACAAATTTGACTGCGGCGTTGCGTCGCGACGATTTTGCCAAAGTGCGTTCTGAATTGCTTGATCCGCAACAAGAAAGAGTCATCAAAGAATCGCTTTTCTCACCTGCAAACAGAAGACAAGCAGGAGATTTATGGAGCAATATCGCCAAAATACGCAACGGCAAACCAAATAACGAAGTTGATGCTTATGGTGAAGTTGAGGGCTTAATTTTTGGTGGTCAGGGAAATCTATTAGATACTTTCAACCTTTTGGGTGAGGGAAAATATAGCGAATTTTTGGATGATTATAAGTATGTCAATCCTGGTCTTATACCTTTCCAAGAAGAACTCAGTTTAGGAAATGCCAAAATAAGACTAAAATTTGCGAGAGAAGCATCTAAAATTGGGGTTATTAGAAGCGATTTTGGTGATAGGTTTTTAGAGAGTGTTTTTGGAGAGGATCTTCTCCAAAATAATCCAGACCAACTTTTGAATTTGGATTTAAGAGCAAATGTTGGCTTAAGAAACTCTCTTACTGATTTAACCAATAAATTATTCAAAGGGAACAATTTACAAACATTAGAAGAAGAGGTTAGAAATTCTGGTGGAACAGTTTATGAGTGGCGTGAAGATTTTGATCGAAAATTCAATATTAGGAACGCGCTAAGTTCAGCCAACACAATTGGTGATTTGTTGGAGGCAACCCGAGATTTGCGTGCATATGCAAACGCTGATCCGGTAAAAATTGGAGCAATAAAAACTTTTTTTGGTCAGATAGTTGATGACTCATCAATTGCCGATGCTGCTAATAAAAACTTAGTAAAAAATACATTTTTTAACGCTTTAGATACAGGTGATCCATTAGATCCTTTGGATGCTGAATTAACAGGCACTCAATTAAACGAAAAAAATAAAGTATTTTTACAAGGTGATCAGGGAGTAAAAAGCCTTATAGAACTTCCGGAATTTGGTTTAAGAGATAAGATAAAACGTGATTTAGAAGTAGGTAGAGGATCAGATCTTAAAAAAATCATTCACTTCCTTTATGCCAAAGAAAATAGCAATTTAGTTAATCAAGAAGTTGCTGACGATTTTTTGTGTGAAGTTTTGCATGCCAAAGAAGCTTTGCCAAGAGATCTAGATGAATTAGCTAAACCGATTCATTTAACAGATGCTAACTTAAATTTAATCGCTGAAGACACAGCTGAAAATGCTGAAATAAGAAAGCAAATCAAAAATCTTGTAGAAGATAGATCATTTAAAGATCTGTTTGATTTATTGAATGACCAGTTGCAAAAGCCAGAAGCTGAGAGATTTGCAGATGGAGCTACAAATGAAAACATAGTAAGTTTTCTAACAGCATTAAAAAGTTCTTTACTAGAAAATGGATTTATAAATCAACAGCAGAGCGATGGCATTGTATTCGAGAATGCAGGTGTTGTTAATTATCAAGCTTTGCTTGATTTCAAAGAGATATGTGAGCGTCTTCAAAAAGAAGCTGAAGATGCTGATTTGCCAAACAAAAATAAAGAGCTTAGAAGAATTGTTACAAAAAAAGCCGCTGCTTTTATTGAAGAAGATCAAGCTTTTACCAATGCTCGTGAAAATGAAGAGCAACCTGGCGCTCGAAATACCACAGTTGCAAGTCTCATAGAAACTTTAAACGGTGATGAACAAAACCCTAAACAAACAATCGCTGCTTTAGTATCACATATTTTTGGTGGTAATGGCGAAGACACGGTTGATAGAAGAAAACATCATTCTTTATTTGACCCTAAAGAAGGTATCGAACTTGTAGGCAAAATTCTTGATCAATATCGAGTCGCTCCTGATCTTAAACAAGGAATTAAAAGAGATTTAACTGCTAAAGAATATTCAAGAGCTTTAGAAAAAATAAGCACTATTTCTGAAGATATCGCTAGAGGGGATGGAGCTATTGTACCAGATTATTCAAAACTAATCTGCGACGTTAGAACCAGAGCGATGAATAGGTTGCAAGACGGCGATTATACAGGTTTGTATGAAATTCTTTTTGCTGACGAAAATAAAACTATCGTTGATAAAGAAGCGGCAGCGGGTTTTTTCAAAAATATTTTTGTAAAGGCTCAAGAAATTGCTAAACAAAACGTTGATCCAGCAAACGCAGCGCAAAATGCATTAGCTAACGAAAACTTAGCTGAAATAAGGTCACTTGAGCAATATTTCGAAAAAATTCCTCTTATCACGAATTTTATAAATAGTCCGGTAGTTCAAGCGCAAGAAGTAAGATTAGCTATCCAAACCTCGGTTGCACCAAATGGCAAAAAAACTTTAGGTTTCCCTGTTAGCAACGGAATTTTTGAATCTTTAGAATTACGCCGAGACATAGTAGAAAAGCTAAACAATGGTCAATATGAAGAAGTAAACCAGGTTATCGACAATTTACGAAACTCAAGATTAATAGCTGGCAGCGGCGACATTATTGAAAAGCAAATCAAGATCGAAAGATCAAGTGCTGTTGAGTTCATGGCTGAATTCAATGCTCATAATTATCCTGAAATTTTAGCAGCTTTCAAAGCTGAACAAGAAAAAGTTGCTGAAAGAATTGATGGGTATCGAGATTTGGCTTCCAATAGATATTCTCAGACGCAGATTGATGGAATAATGCGGTTAATTCTTCAGGATCCGAACGCTGTAGGAATAGAACCGAGTATTGCCCAAATAAATGAGTGGAGAAATAACAATTCACCAGAGCAATTTATTGAGAAGATTTTTGAGCAAAATGGTGATCCAAAATTCCCAGCTTTATTTCGTCAAGTTAATGAACAGGGAAATGTAGTAAATGATAATAATGCGCGAGACCTTTGTAATGCATTCCGCAATGCAGCAGCAAGAGAAGACTACATTGTTGAGGCATTACGTCAACGTGGTCGCCAAGATGATTTACTTCAACTTGATTCTCTGAATCGAGCTATTGGTGAAATTGAAAATTACAAAGCCAATGTTTTAGCGGGAAATGGCCATAATTTTGGTTTGCCACAGGAATATCTGGGTAATAAACAAGAAATTAAAGATTTATTACAAAATAATGAAAATATCGCTAAGGCAGTTACGGCAGCGGTTGCACCGAAACTTGCTCGAATTCACAGCGATATTTATCAGCAAGAACGTATCGAAAATTCTGCTAGCAGATCAAATTATAGTCTTTCTTTGAGCAAAGAAGAAAAGGCTGCAATGGCTTTGGGAGACAAATCTTTAGTTTCTGTGTTGAATCTTGAAATGCCAGTTATCACTAATAACTCAGGATTTTCGGCAAGAAAAAATTTGAGAAACCAATTTGCTGTAGCTTTCCATGGCAATTTCGGTAAAATTCATCCACAAACTGGGTCAGATGGAACTGAGTTTCCAAACGACACGGCCTATGTTCCGGTTGTGGGAACTAAAGATTATTTTGTGAGAACAAGAGTTTGTACATCATCAAACTTAATACATAACAGTGAAACTAACGAGACTTTTATCGACGTTTACCGTAACGGAAAAATTGTCAGAGAGCCACATAAAATTGGTGATGTGATAGTTGATGAAGGTGCAGTTTTCCGTAAAGAGCCAAATGGAGAATTTAAAGATTATAGTTTAGGTGAAACAAATGTTCATAAAGCAGTTAATGTAGCGGCTAAAACAACTAATGCTTTTGCTAATCTTGTTGTTGGTGTTGCTAGTTTAGGACTCATTTCACCAGATAAAAGATTTCTTGATGCTAGAAATAATTTAGAAAAAGAAGTCAGTAAAGATATGCTGCAGATAATTAAGCAAGGCTACAAAGACACCCAAGTTTTAGCTGGCAGCATTTCTAAAGATGGTGAGCGTAATTACAGCACTTTGTCTCAAGGCACAGTAAAAAGTTTCGCTTCTATTATCGATCCATTGAAAGCCAAAAAATCCATTGTTAACGCTATCTCTAGTGTTTTTGTTCACAAAAAATCGCTATTGTCAGATGTTGCTCGTTTTTCACATGAAGACAAAGAAATGGTTTTCACAATTGATGAAAAAGGCAGATTTTCTGGAGGTGAAGAGGATAAGAATATCAAAATCAACAGAGTTCAGATAAATGAAAATGGCGAATATGAACTAACTACTAATTCGAATACATATAGTGGTAGATCATATTATCATAAGTCAGCTAGTTTGGGACTCGATCTTTTAGGATTGGATACAAATGGATTACCAGCTATTGAATTGCTTGGTAAAGTTTCGATAATTCATACTAAAAATGAAGGCGTTCTTGAAAAATTGTGTAAGAATAGTGGTGATATTGTGGCTTCAGACCAAATTTTTGTTAAGCATACAGTGAATCTAGGACAAGCAAATGAAAGACAGGTAATTACAGCATTATTCAATGATGAGAGAACCGGATTTAAGGATGGTTTAGATATTGGAAAAATATTTGGTACTCAAATTACGAGTGATGAATTATTGGCAAAATTACAAAAACTGCGCCTAAATCATGTCAAAAATTCAAAAGCAGCTGTCACCGTCGAGACCAAAGCTATGGAATTCGACAAGACCTTTGAAAGTAATGAAGATGGAACAATTTGGAGCGCAGATCTTACCAAAGCATTCAAAGCTCCAGAAAAACGCTACAAATATGAAGCTGCAGTATCGCCAAATAAGAGGTTGCAACAAATATGCAGAGGCAGTGATGATCTAAAAGAAAATCTACTTCAATCTTACGCGGCAAATTACAGCAATACTAATAGTGGGAGACCTATTCAAGGCGATCAGGCTGAAGAATTGAAGAGATTGAGAGTTGGAGCTGCGGAATTTAAAACTGATTCAGCTTTAAATGAAGTGAGAAGACACCTTTTAAATTTGAACCCTAAAAGAAAGTCAACTTCTACTCCAGATCCAGTTATGCGACCTTCTTCTTGCAAAACATTGTCTGGTGAGGAGGTCAAACTTCACGTATTTAAAAAAGACATATTTGGTGGACGTCAATAGATAAATAAAATGTTAAGTAAATTTGAAGTAGTTGTTATTGGTGCGGGCCATGCCGGAGTTGAAGCAGCATGTGCCGCAGCGCGTATGGGTGTTGCAACTTTATTGATTACCAAAAGTGCGGAAAACTTAGGCGAAATGTCTTGTAATCCTGCAATTGGTGGCGTTGCCAAAGGAACAATTGTGCGCGAAATCGACGCGCTTGATGGTGTAATGGGTAAAGCAATCGACAAAGCCGGCATTCATTTTCGTATTTTAAATGCTTCGAAAGGTGCTGCCGTTCATTCACCACGAGCACAAGCTGATCGTAAACTTTATAAAAAAGCGATGCGTGAAATTTTGTCGGATTATCCAAACCTGACAATTCAATTTGCTGCTGTTGAAGATATTCTGATTGAAGAAAATCAAGTGCGCGGAGTTGTTTTGGATAATGGTTCAATTGTTAATTGCGCGTCTGTTGTTTTGACAACCGGGACTTTTTTGCGTGGTGTGATTCATATCGGTGATCAGAAAACGCCGGCTGGCCGAGTTGGCGAGCAACCATCTTACGGACTTTCAAAAACTTTGGAGCGATATAATTTCAATCTTGGTCGCTTGAAAACCGGAACGCCGCCGCGTATTTTGAAAAGCTCGATCGATTTTTCTAATTTAGATTCACAAGCCGGAGACAATCCGCCGCAGCCTTTTTCTTACTTAAACAGTGAAATAACAGTTCCGCAAACTACCTGTTACATAACTTACACCAACCAAAATACTCACAAAATCATCAAAAATAATTTGCACAAATCGGCAATGTATGGTGGACATATTGCCGGAGTAGGGCCGCGTTATTGCCCATCGATTGAAGATAAAATTCATCGTTTTTTTGATAAAGAACGTCACCAGATTTTTTTGGAGCCAGAAGGTTTAGACAGCGATTTGATTTATCCAAATGGCATTTCCACTTCTTTACCTTTTGACGTTCAAATCGAATTTTTAAGAACAATTCCCGGTTTAGAAAAATGCGTTGTAACTCAACCAGGTTACGCCATTGAATATGATTTTGTTGATCCGCGAGAGTTATTGCCAACTCTTGAAACCAAAAAAGTTCGTGGATTATTTTTTGCCGGCCAAATCAACGGCACAACCGGTTATGAAGAAGCGGGCGGGCAGGGTTTAGTTGCTGGAATTAATGCGGCTTTAGTAATTAAAGATGCCAAAGAGGAATTCAATCTTGATCGTTCATCAAGTTATATTGGCGTAATGATTGATGATTTGACGACATTAGGTACGTCAGAACCTTATCGTATGTTGACTTCACGTGCAGAATATCGTTTGTCGATTCGTTCGGATAACGCCGATTCTCGTTTAACTGAAATGGGAATTAAAATTGGTTGTGTTGGTGCAGAACGTGCGAAATTTTTCGCCGAAAAACAACAAAGAATTACGCAAGCGACTAAAATGTTGGAAGAATTACGAATATCTCCAAGCAAGCTGGCAGAATTCCAAATTAACATCAAACAAGACGGAGTCGTCCGTAGTGCTTTGCAACTTTTGTCTTTCCAAAATATTAGTTTTTCTGATTTAGAAAGAATTTGGCCACAATTATTGGAGGAAAATTCTCGAATTGATTCGGCGATAAAAAATCAAATTGCAATCAATGCTACTTACAGTTCTTACTTAAAGCGTCAGGAGCAAGATTTAGAAATTTTTCGTCGTGATGAAAATATGAAAATTCCCCTTGATCTTGACTATAACAACATCCAAAGTCTTTCACTTGAAGTTCGAGAAAAGCTTCAGAAAGCTCGTCCATCAACGATCCAAGCCGCATTTAAAATTCAAGGAATTACTCCGGCTTCAATGATGGCTGTGATGATTTATATCAAGAATAACTACAAAAATTAACAGCTAATAAATTCTGTAAATGTTCGCAATTTCTAACAGAAAAAATCGTTTTTCTTTATACTTCACACTGCTATTTGCTGCTTCTTTTTTCTGCAAATCTGTTTTTGCACAAAGTTATGTGTCAACTTCAGAAGTAGTTAATGAGATTGAGCGTGCTTTGATCTCAGACAAAAACAAAGGTCAAAACTATGATGTTTACAAGAACAATGATTCTAAAACAAAAGAGGCACTAGTAATTAATCACGAAGGTAAGACTAAGCCTTTTAAGAAGAGTGATATTCAAATCATAGTGGCTGATCCAAAAGCCATAAATACTGAAGTCAGAGAAAAGGAAAAGTTTGCTTATAATGCTCTAATTGCTGGTCAAGATGAAGTGGCGGTTGAGTTTTACAAACAAGTTATCAGTGCTGAACCTGATAATAAAAATGCCAAATTTTCCTTAGCTATAGTTTATCAAAGACTGAATCAGTATCGTCAGGCCAAAAATATTTATTACGAATTACTGAAAGGTGGTTATGAAAAAAAAGAAGAAATTATTGGAAATTTGATTTCAATTATGGTCGATGAATCGCCGAAAGACTCTGTCTATTTGCTTTCACGCCTGATTTCAGAAAATCCGCAATCTTCTTACATAATTGCTCAATCAGCTTTGGCTTTCGATAAAATAAAAAATTATGACCAAGCCATAGATTTATTTAAAAAAGCAATTTCGATTGATCCAAATCGTGCTGATTATTTTTATAACCTTGCAGTGATTTGCGACAAAGCTGAAAGATATGAAGAAGCCCTAAATTATTACTTCGAAGTGGTGAAAAAAAGTGATCTTTCTGACCAATCATTGCCTATTGATCAGGTCAAAAAACGTATAGATTTTATTAGAAATAGTTAAAAATATGATCGAGAAAATTTTAGCTTTTGCTATTGAGAAGATCCTTTCTTACGCAAAAAAAACTGGTTGTTCAGATGTTCATGTTGCAACTGGTTCAGTTCCTATGATTAGAATTGACGGAGATATTGCTCCAGTTCCTGGTTCTAAGGTTTTAAGTGAAATTGATGTTCATGAAATGATTCATTCTGTTATGAATGAAGAACAAAAGGCAATTTATGAAACAAAAAAAGAAATCGATTTCGCCATTCAAGTAGGCGATGATTTGCGTTTCCGTGTTAATGCTTACCACACAATTAATGGTCCAGCAGCAGCATTTCGTGAAATTCCTAATGCAATTAGAACTTTATCTGATCTGCACGTTCCAGAAGCAGTCAGAAGTCTTGCTAACTTGACCAAAGGTTTGGTATTGGTTGTTGGCCCTACAGGAAGTGGTAAGTCTACAACTCTTGCTGCTTTAATAGATCACATCAATTCTTCTCAACAAGTTCATATTATTACGATTGAAGATCCGGTTGAATTCGTACATAAAAATAAAAAAGCTTTGGTTAATCAACGTGAAGTCGGAGGAAGTACTCTTTCATTTGCTGGCGCCTTGAAAAGTGCGCTTCGTGAAGATCCAGACGTTATTTTAGTTGGCGAGTTGCGTGATGTTGAGACGATTCAACTAGCTTTAACTGCAGCAGAAACAGGTCATTTAGTCCTTGCAACTCTTCACACTAGCTCAGCAGCACAAACTATTAACCGCATTATTGACGTATTCCCTTCGCAAGACAAAGAAGTCGTTCGCAGTATGCTCTCAGCTTCTTTGAGAGCTGTAGTTTCTCAAAGGTTGATTAAAAAAGAAGGTGGTGGAAGATGTGCGGCGTTTGAAGTTATGCTAGCAAATGTATCAATTCGTAACTTGATTCGTGAAGATAAAATTCCTCAAATAAACTCTATTATGGAACTCGGTAAAAAAGCCGGAATGTGTACCATGAAAGACTCTATCAACGAATTGTTAGATCGAGGATTTATCTCAAAACAAACCGCAGAAGAATCCAATATTGCTTACGAGTAAGCTATTCAGAAAAACTTATCAAAATTGTAAAAATGAAATCGATATTCAGAACTAAGAGCATAGAAAACATTATTGCTGGAGCTAAGAAAAATTCGTTAAAGAAAACTCTAGGATCTCTTGATCTAATTCTTTTTGGAATCGGATGTACAATTGGAACGGGAATTTTCGTTTTAACAGGAATTGCCGCTGCGAAATATGCAGGGCCGGCTATTTCTATTTCTTACGTTCTTGCTGGTTTGGCCTGTATGTTTGCAGCTTTAGCTTACACTGAATTAGCCGCTATGGTTCCAGTTGCTGGAAGTGCTTACACTTACTCTTACGTAATTCTTGGCGAATTTATTGCTTGGCTTGTTGCTTGGGGATTAATTCTAGAATATACAGTGGCTGCATCGACAGTTTCTGCTGGTTGGTCTGGTTATTTTGTAGGAATTCTAAAAGCAGGAGGAGTCAACCTCCCAGAAGCTTTTACTAAAGTTCCTTCAGAAGGCGGTATAATTAATTTACCGGCGGTTTTTGTTTCATTATTCATCGGTGCTTTGCTGACTCGCGGAACAAAGGAAAGTATAATGGTAAACCGTGTTTTGGTGGCAATTAAGTTGGGTGTTATCTTCCTATTTTTAACAATTGCTGCTCCTCATATTAAAATGGAAAATTATGCTAACTTTATGCCTTACGGTTGGCATGGTGTTGGTGTTGGTGCTGCTGCAATATTTTTTGCTTATTTAGGTTTTGATGCTGTTGCGACTACTGCTGAAGAATGTAAAAATCCGAATCGAGATTTGCCGATTGGTATTATTGGCGGATTGGCTATATGTGCAGTCATTTATGTTGCGGTGTCTTTAGCTTTAACAGGAATTGTTAGCTATACTGAATTAGACAGTCCGGAACCGATGGCTTACGCTTTGCGTGCCAACGGCAGCAATGTTGGATCGGCTTTGGTTGCGACTGGTGCAGTTGCAGGAATGTTGGCAGTTTTGTTGGTTCTAATGTACGGTCAATCACGTGTTTTCTTCGTAATGGCGCGTGATGGTTTGATGCCGAAAGCTTTCTGCAAGTTACACAAAAAATATGATACACCTTACGTAGGATGTATTTCCGTAACAATCGCAGTTATGTTGATCTCAGGTTTTACCCCAATTCATACTATGGGAAATATGAGTAGCTTAGGAATCTTGTTTGCATTTTTGGTTGTTTCAGTGGGTGTATTAATGTTGCGATTTAAAAGACCTGATTTGGAAAGACCATTTAGATGTCCGGCTATTTTCTTTGTTGCTCCAATGGCGATTTTGAGCTGTGGGTTTTTGATGTATAATCTTTTGCTTAAAACCGGAATGCCATTTTTGATTTGGTTCGTGATTGGAATATTGGTATATATCTTCTACGGCTATAAAAAAAGTCCTCTAAATAACTCTTCTAATTAGTTTATAATGTTGTTCGCGCGCAAAAAAAGCATTCAAGCGATTCTAGAAAATGCTGAAAAAAACACCCTAAAAAAAACCATGGGTGTTTGGGATTTGATCATGATTGGTATTGGTTGTACAATTGGTACTGGAATTTTTGTAGTTACTGGAATTGCCGCCGCAACTTATGCCGGTCCCGCAATTTCAGTTTCTTATTTACTTGCAGCAATCGCCTGTATTTTTGCAGGTTTAGCTTACGCTGAATTGGCTTCAATGGTGCCAGTTTCAGGAAGTGCTTACACCTATTCTTATGCGGTGCTTGGTGAATTCATTGCTTGGATTGTTGGTTGGGGTTTGGTTTTAGAATATGCTATTGGTGCTGCAACTGTTGCGTCTGGATGGTCTGGTTATATGGTTGGAATTTTCAAATCTGGCGGAATTTTATTGCCAGAATCTTTGACTAATTCTCCAGCAAATGGCGGTATCATTAATCTACCAGCGATTTTAATTTCTTTATTCATTGGCTTTTTGCTGTTTCGTGGCACTAAAGAAAGTGTAAATTTAAATAGAATTTTAGTTGCGATAAAAATTGGGATTATCTTCTTATTTTTAGTAATAGCTGTTCCGATGGTTAAAGTAGAAAATTGGACAAATTTTATGCCTTTCGGAATTTCAGGTGTCTTTATTGGTGCGGCTACTGTCTTTTACGCTTATGTCGGTTTTGATGCTGTCGCAACTGCTGCGGAAGAATGTAAAAATCCAAAACGAGATTTACCAATTGGTTTGATTGCTTCAGTTATAATTTCTGCAATTCTTTATATTTCAGTGGCGTTGGTTCTGACCGGAATCGTTAAATATGATACTTTAAACAACGCTGAACCTTTGGCGAAAGCTTTGCGAGAAAACGGTAGCAACATTGGCTCAGCTTTAGTTGCAACTGGTGCAATTGCTGGAATTACTTCAGTTTTATTGGTTCTGATTTATGGCCAATCTCGTATTTTCTTCGTAATGTCACGCGATGGTTTGTTGCCTGCTTCGTTTAGTAAGTTGCATAAAAAATTCAGTACTCCTCATATTTCAGTTTTGTCTACAACACTTGGAGTAGCAGTTATTACCGGCTTATTTCCGCTTAAAACTTTAAGTCATATGACAAGTTTGGGGACTTTGTTCTCATTCATCGTTGTAGCGATCGGAGTGTTGGTTTTGCGTATCAAAGAACCAAATTTGCAACGTTCTTTTAGATGTCCGGCAGTTTACGTAACAGTTCCTTTAGCGATTTTAAGTTGTGGTTATCTGGTTTATAATTTGTTAATTGAAAATGGTGGATACTTCTTCTTGTGGATTCTCTTGGGTTTGATCGTTTATTTCGGTTACGGCTATAAAAATAGTCCTCTCAGAAATAAATAATTTTAAGCTTGATTGTCGATTGCTTCTCGCGCTAAACGGTCAGCTACTTCGTTGAAATAATTGCCATTATGACCACGTACCCAAATCCAAGTGGTACGATGCTTTGAAACTTCCTCGTCAAGATTTTGCCATAAATCAACATTTTTTACTGGCTTTTTATCGGAAGCTTTCCATCCATTTTTTTTCCAGCTGTAAATCCATTTGGTAATTCCATCCATGACGTATTTGCTGTCGGTGTAGATTTTTACGTCAGAGGTTTTTTTGATTAATTTTAAAGCTTCAATTGCGGCACGCAGCTCCATTCTATTGTTTGTGGTTTCTTTTTCTGCTCCGCAAATTTCTTTGCGATATTCTTTATAAAGCAAAACCGCGCCATAACCACCCGGACCAGGATTGCCAGAACAGGCACCATCGGTGTATATTTCAATTACGTCTTCGTTATTCATTATTCTTTAGATAATTCTTGAGATCTTTTTACAGAATTTGTGATTGCATTCTTAAAGAGTTTTTTCAGCGATGAGTCTTTTTGTAAAATTTCTAAAGCTGCTTGAGTTGTGCCGTTCTTTGAAGTTACAGAATTTCGCAGCTCAGAAAATTCAAGTTGAGAATTACAAGACATTAAAGCACTTCCAAGAAATAATTGCTTTATCAGCGAATTAATTTCGTTTAGTGCAATTTTGTGACTTTTAGAGATTTCCGAAAATATTTCCTGAAGTAGAAAAATATAAGCCGGACCAGAGCCGAAAATTGCCGTTGCCGCATCAAATAGTTTTTCGTCAGTTAATTGATGTGAAAATCCGAATTTAGAAAATATCTTTTTGATAAGAGCCAATTCTGATTTCTTAATATTCTTATTGCAGAAATATGTGATTATGCCTTGTGAATATTGAATCGGTAGATTTGGCATCGATCTTACAATTTTAGCGTTTTTACTAAAAATTTTTTCAAAAAACTCAATTTTTTTGCCGGCAATTATTGAAATAAAGATAGTATTTTTATGAAAAATTTTATCTTGAGCAAATTGTGAGAGAATTTCTTTGCAACCTTGTGGTTTTATTGCCAAAAAAACTAAATCAGCCTGATAATTTTTAGGTAAATCTTGAGTTTTTTTGTAATATTTTATTTTAGCAATGCAGTTATTGTCAGACTGCTTTATAACCTTTATTTGTGAAGGCAGGGCGCTTTTCTCTTCAACGATATTTTGAAGAAGAATTGACCCCATTTTACCGCAACCCAAAAAGAGAATTTTTTGCATATTTAGAAAACAAAAAGGGATAAGCCGTCAAAAAGTAAAAAATTACTTTGTGCGACTTATCCCTAGTTTTTAAGCTTTACGATCAGCGATTGCTTGTTTGATTGAACCAATTGCTTTTGCAGGGTTCAGGCCTTTAGGGCAGGTGTTGGTACAATTCATGATTGTATGGCAACGATATAATTTGAAAGGATCTTCTAAAGCATCCAATCTTTCATCAGTAGCTTCGTCACGAGAGTCAACAATCCATCTTTGGGCTTGTAGCAAAATTGCAGGGCCTAAGTATTTGTCGCCGTTCCACCAATAGCTTGGACAAGAAGTTGAGCAGCAAGCACACATGATACATTCGTAAAGACCATCTAATTTTTCACGATCTTCAGGAGATTGCAGTCTTTCTTTATTTGGATTGCTTGGTTCTTCAGCTTGCAGCCAAGGTTTGATTGATTTGTGCTGTTCGTAGAAGTGAGTCAAATCAGGAACCAAATCTTTGACAACTGGCATGTGTGGCAACGGGTAAATTTTAACGTTGTCAGTTTTGCATTCAGAAATTGCTTTAGTACAAGCCAAGGTGTTGGTGCCATCGATGTTCATAGCACATGATCCGCAAATACCTTCGCGACAAGAACGACGGAAAGTTAAAGAAGAATCATGTTCAGATTTAATTTTTATCAGAGCATCCAAAACCATTGGACCGCATTCATCCATGTCGATCTCGTATTTGTCGATGTGAGGATTTTTTTTCTCAGCATCTTCAGGATCGTAGCGGTAAACTTCAAAAACGCGGACATTTTTAGCGCCGTCTTTGGCTTTAAAAGTTTTGCCAGCTTTTTTATCGATTTGTGAATTTTTCGGGAGAGTAAATTCTGCCATAAATTTTGTTTAAATTATTTTTTAGTAAACGCGTTTTTTTGGCGGGAAAGCCTGAACGTCGTTGCTAAGAGGTTTTAAAACTACTTCGCGGAAATCGGTTTTAGTGTTACCTTTTTGGTCGCACCACATGATTGAATGTTTCATCCAATTTTCATCATCACGATCTTTATAATCATCACGAGCTTGTGCACCACGGCTTTCTTTACGATTCAATGCACAGCTGATTGTAACTAAAGCTTGTGAACGCAAATTGTCGAGCTCAAGTGCTTCGACTAAATCGCTATTCCATACCAAACCACGATCTTCAATTTTGATATCTTCAAAGCTTTTGAAGATATTTTGCATTTTATTTAGACCTTCAGACATTGAGTCTTCAGTTCTAAATACTGCTGCGTGAGTTTGCATGCAACGCTGCATTTCGTTACGAATTTTAGCAGTTGATAAGCTGCCGTTAGCGTGTCTGATTTTATCGAAACGCGCGATTGATTCTTCACCAGCATTTTCAGAGACATCTGCTTGCTTGCTGTTCGGCTTAACAATTTCAGCAGCACGAATTGCAGCAGCACGACCAAATACGACCAAATCAAGAAGAGAGTTTGAGCCAAGACGATTAGCACCGTGAACTGATACGCAAGCAGCTTCGCCAATTGCCATTAAACCAGGTACAACTTCAGTTTTTCCGTTATTGACAGTCAAAACTTCAGCTTTGAAGTTGGTTGGAATACCGCCCATGTTATAGTGTACAGTTGGAAGAACTGGAATTGGTTGTTTTGTTACGTCAACGCCAGCGAAAATTTTTGCAGTTTCAGAAATACCAGGAAGGCGTTCGTGCAAAATTTTTGGATCTAAGTGGTTTAAGTGTAAGTAAATATGATCTTTGTTTGGACCAACACCGCGGCCAGCAAGAATTTCCATAGTCATGGCGCGTGAGACAACGTCACGGCTTGCTAAGTCTTTAGCGCTAGGAGCGTAACGTTCCATGAAACGCTCGCCTTCAGAGTTTACTAAATATCCACCTTCACCACGAGCACCTTCGGTAATCAAGCAACCTGAACCGTAAATTCCGGTAGGGTGGAATTGTACGAATTCCATGTCTTGAAGAGGTAAGCCAGCACGAAGAGCCATGGCATTACCATCGCCCGTACAAGTGTGAGCTGAAGTAGCAGAGAAATAGGCGCGTCCGTAACCACCGGTTGCCAAAACAACTAGCTGTGCTTTAAAGCGATGCATAGTGCCATCTAGCAATGAAAGTGCAGTTACACCACGGCAGATGCCATTTTCCATAATCAAATCAAGCGCAAAATATTCGATAAAAAATTGCGCGTTATGTTTCAAAGATTGTTGGTAAAGTGTATGTAAAATTGCGTGACCAGTTCTATCAGCTGCAGCGCAAGTTCTTTGTGCTGGACCACCTTCACCGAATTTTTTGGTCATTCCGCCGAAAGGACGTTGGTAGATTTTACCTTCTTTTGTTCTTGAAAAAGGAACACCGTAATGTTCAAGTTCAATAATAGCTTCTGGGGCTTCACGACACATGTACTCAATGGCATCTTGATCACCTAACCAATCTGAGCCTTTAATTGTGTCATACATATGCCAGCGCCAGTCATCTTCACCCATATTGCCAAGAGCTGCAGAAATTCCGCCTTGTGCGGCAACTGTATGAGAACGGGTTGGGAAAACTTTTGAGATACACGCAGTTGACAAACCTTTTTGGGCCATACCAAAAGTTGCACGTAAACCGGCACCACCAGCGCCAACTACTACAACGTCAAACTCGTGATCGATTACTGAATAATTTGCTATTTTTTTCTCTGACATATTTTGTTATTTTTTTTCGCGTTTAGCTAATCTCATGCTTTTAAGGCTTTGAGTGAGTTATCCGATTAAATGAAGTCTGATAATTGAAATTACTGCCGCTACTGCTGTAACGATCGAAATAAAATTAACCAACATAATGTAAAAATACATTTTGGTGCGGTTAGAAATATAATCTTCAATGATGACTCTCATTCCAAGAGCACCATGATATAAAGATGCGCTAACTAGTAAAATTCCTAGAACTGCATTTAGTGGATAAGCAAAGAAAACTGGTAAGTAACCTTCAGGATCTTCAACGATTTGTACGAAAGACAATACAAACCAAATAATTAGAGGAATCATAGCGACAGCGCTGACTCTTTGCATTAGCCAATGATGTGAACCAGTTTTAGTGGAAGGAGAAATTTTAATTTTCATTTTTTACAAAAATTTGAAATAAGTTACCAATCCAATAGTTAAGATACTCAAAAGGATTGCAGTTAATATTACTAAAATACCGTTGCTTTTCGCACGGGTTTTTTCGTAACCAAAACCAATGTCCCAAAATAAATGGCGGATGCCGTTGCAGAAGTGGTAGTAAAGTGCAAAGGTTAAGAAAGATCCGACGCAAAAGAATGCAATATCAATAAAATTTTGCATTGGACAATCACATGATACCGAAGAGTCAGAGATGTTAATTTGGTAGGTGTAGTAAGTTATGTACCAAGAGAGGATGAGGATTGAGAAAAACAATCCAACACCTGTGAAGCGATGCATGATCGATGTGAATGAGGAAACATTCCATCTGTAAATTTGTAAATGCGGTGAAGTCGGTCTTCTGTTGATGCTAGAAGCGTTTTTTTTGTCAGTCATTATTTTATTAAAAATTAAAAATATGAAGAAATTAAACCGGATAATTTTGTTGGCGCAAAATAAAAAAGGACTTCAATCTTGCAATTGAATTTTTAAATTTTTTTCTTGCTTAGACAAGACATAGTTTTTACAAGTTTTAGGAGTTATCCAATCTAGTTAAAAATCACAAAAAAATGACAAAAAAAGCACTAATCACCGGTATCACTGGTCAAGACGGATCTTACTTGGCTGAATTATTACTCTCTAAAGGTTACGAAGTCCACGGTGTGATTAGAAGATCTAGCACTTTCAACACTGACCGCATTGATCACTTGTACAACGATCCAACAATTTCTGGCGTTAAATTATTTTTGCACTACGGAGATTTGGCCGATGCTTCTAACATGTCACGTTTGCTTGAAAAAATTGTACCAGATGAAATTTACAATTTGGCAGCGCAAAGCCACGTTAAAGTTAGCTTCGACGTTCCAGAATACACAACTGACATTGATGCAACCGGTACTTGCCGTATTTTAGACGCGATCAAAGACACTCGTATTAACACCAAATTCTACCAAGCTTCAAGCAGCGAAATGTTTGGTAAAGTGCAAGCGATTCCACAAAGTGAATCTACTCCATTTTACCCGCGCAGCCCTTACGCTTGTGCCAAACTTTATTCGCACTGGTTGACAGTAAATTACCGTGAAAGTTACGGAATTTTCGCGTGCAGCGGCATCTTGTTTAATCACGAATCGCCAAGACGCGGTGAAACTTTTGTTACGCGTAAAATCACTCGTGGTTTAGCGGATATTGTGGCCAAAAAAACCGACAAACTTTATTTGGGAAATTTGGATGCCAAGCGTGATTGGGGTTTTGCCGGCGACTACGTGGAAGCAATGTGGTTGATGTTGCAACAATCTGAAGCTGACGATTACGTTGTGGCAACTGGTGAAACTTATTCAGTTCGTGAATTTTTGGATGAAGCCTTTGGTTACGCTGGTTTGGATTGGAAAAATCACGTAGAAATTAGTGAAAAATATTTCCGTCCGGCGGAAGTTGATTTGTTGATTGGTGATTCAAGCAAAGCCAGACAAAAATTGGGTTGGAAACCAAAAGTCGATTTCAAAGGTTTAGTCAAAATGATGGTCGACTCTGATTTGGCAAAGGTAGGAATTAAATTGTAATGTTGCTGAAAAAAATAATTTTCGCTCTCGGTTCAAACTTGGGCGACAAAGAATCTAATTTGAAAAAGGCGGTTTCTCAACTGGAGAGCCGCCTTTCTCTTATTGAGATTAAGCAATCAAATATTTTAAAAAATCCGGCCTTACTGTTGCCAAACTCGCCGCTGGAGTGGGATCAAGAATTCTTCAACATTGCGCTTAGTGGCCAAATTGACATTGAAAAATTTACACCGGAAAAAATTCTCGAAATTGTCAAAGAAATTGAAAAAGATTTAGGGCGAATTGATCGCGGACGCTGGTCGCCACGCGAGATCGACATTGACATTTTGCTGATTGAAAATGTTAAAGTTGATTTAGGCGACAAGTTAAAAATTCCGCATCCAGAACTTCTAAATCGTGATTTTTTTGTAAAAACTGTAAGCGAAATTGAGCCGGATTTTTTTGATAAAATCTGAATTTTCTGCCTGAATTTTTTGATCGAGCGGAAAATTTAAAGCTACCAGCCAAGAAACCTTGAAAACAAAAGCTTAAAGACAGATTAAAAATTTTTGAAAAAAACTAAAAAAATGAACCTCAACATTCCCGAATTTAGCGTTACAGAATTTTCGCGCTCGATTAAAAGAGTTGTCGAAGATGCTTTTGGTTACGTCAAAATTAAAGGTGAAATTACCGGTTTTAAACGCGCATCTTCTGGGCATCTTTATTTCACTTTGAAAGATCAAGATGCCACTCTTTCAGCGGTTTGTTTTCGAAATTCGGCGATGGCAGTTAATTTTGAAATTGCTGACGGTTTACAAATCTGCGCCTCTGGCCGAATCACAACTTTTGAAGGCCGTTCAAACTACCAAATCATTGTCGAAAAAATGGAAATCGCCGGCATTGGCGCGATTTTAGAAATGTTAGAAAAGAGACGCCAAAAGCTTGCTGCAGAAGGTTTGTTTGACGAAATCCACAAAAAACAGCTGCCATTTTTTCCGCGAACAATTGGCGTAATTACCTCGGAAACTGGCGCGGTAATTCAAGATATTATTCACCGTTTGCAAGATCGTTGTGGCGTGCGCTTGATACTTTATCCTAGTTTAGTTCAAGGCGACAAAGCTGCGGCTGATGTTATTTCCGGCATTAAATATTTCAGTAAATTGAAAGTTGAAGATCGTCCAGATATTTTGATCGTAGCCCGCGGTGGCGGCAGCTTTGAAGATTTATTACCATTCAATGACGAAGCTTTGGTGCGTGCTGTTTTTGCTTGTGACATTCCCATTATTTCTGCAGTTGGCCACGAAACCGACACAACTTTAATCGACTTTGTTGCTGATTTAAGAGCGCCAACTCCGACAGCAGCGGCTGAATTGGCAACGCCAGTTTTAGCTGATTTGAAAAATCACATTAATTATTTAGACAATCGTTTGAAAATCTCGGCGCAAAAATTTATTGGTGAGCGCGCCCAGCATTTGAGCAATTTGCAAAAATATGTAGTTGATCCAGCAAAAATTTTGCAGCGTATTCACGAAAGATTTGTGCTGACGCAAAAAACTTTGGAAAATGCAGCGCAAAATTATTTGAGCAGAAAGTCACAAAAATTGGCTAATTTGCAAATTTCAAATAGTGAGATCTTTACTAAAATCAAAATGTTTGAGCAAAAAATCGAACACGGCTTAGCACAAGCAAAATCAAGGATTATCTCGGAAATCAAGATGCAAGAAGTGCAGTTACAAAATTGTGCTAAATTGCTGAAGAATCAACATTACAGTTCGGTTTTGCAGCGTGGATTTGCTTTGGTTCGTAACGAAAAAGGTGCTCTAATTTCTTCGATTACGAAAGTTCATCCCAAAGAAAAAATTATTACTGAATTTGTTGATGGAGAAATTTCCGCTTACGTTTTGGATCTTGAAAATAAAGGCGAGGGTGTAGAAAAAGAACAAGCATTAACTTCTGCTACTCAGCCAAAACTTATTTAATTTCGCCGTGCAACTTAAAACTCCGCAATTTTGGATCGAAAAAAACATAATCTCTTACGCCTTGTGGCCGTTGAGTTTGATCTATTTTGTGATTTCTTTCTTGGTGCAGTTTTCTAAAAAAACTTACAAATCAACCAAACCAGTAATTTGTGTTGGCAACTTGATTGCCGGCGGATCAGGCAAGACTCCGACGGCAATTGCGCTTGGCAAAATTTTGCATGAACTTTACCCACAACAAGATTTTGAATTCGCCTATTTAAGCCGTGGTTATATGGGTGAAGATGTTAGATTTGTAGATTTGCGTAGCGGCAAACATATTGCAAAAAACGTCGGAGATGAGCCAATGTTGCTTAATGAAGCTGCCCCTACTTTTGTTGCGAAAAAGCGTGTTTTTGGGATGTCGCAAATCGAAAAAATTTCTCAAATTAAAGCAGTCATTTTGGATGATGGCATGCAGGACAATAGTTTGCACAAAGATTTAGTGATTTTAGTGGTCGACGGCAAAATTGGTTTTGGCAACCAATTTATGATTCCGGCCGGTCCGATGCGTGAATCAATGAATTTAGGTTTAAAGCGAGCTGATTTGGTGATTTTGGTCGGAGAAGCCAGCACCGCTTTACAAAAAAAATTGCAAGGAAAGCAGATTGTTCGTGCTGAAATTTCAGTGATAAATTTAGACAATTTTGCCGGTAAAAATTTACTAGCTTTTACAGGTTTGGCTTATCCTAATAAATTCTTTTCGTTGCTTGAAAAATCAAATTTAAATCTGGTTATTTCTAAACCTTTTCCCGATCATTACATTTACCAAGAAAAAGACTTAGTTGAGTTGATTAATTTAGCAAAAAGTCGCAACCTGTCTTTGGTAACGACTAAAAAAGATTGGGTAAAATTTCCTGCTAAATTCCAAAATCAAATTCCTTATCTTGACGTTGAAATGAAGTTTTATGATCAAGAGTTACTGAAGCAAAAAATCAAAAAAATTATTCAAATATGATTAAAAAAATTCGTTATTTAATCGAAGCTGTAATTGTAAAATTTGGCTTGTTTTTCTTCGATTTTATTGGGGTGAAAAATGCTTCAAATTTGGCAGCTAAAGTAGCCATTTTTGTTGGAAAAAAAATTTCGGTTAACAAATTGGCCTACAAAAATATCAGCCAAGCTTTGCCAAATCTTAATGAAGCCCAAAAACAGCAAGTAATTAAGGACATGTGGGATAATTTAGGGCGTGTGGTTGGCGAATATCCTCACGTGGCCAAAATGCAATTAGCGGAAATTGAACAATTTGTTAAATTATCAACGTCAACCAAAGATAATATTTCGGCGCTCAAAAATAACAAAAAAGGCGGTATTATTTTTTCTGGTCACATTGGCAACTGGGAATTGGGGCCAAAATTATTGCTTAATCAAGGAATTAAAGTTGGTACGGTTTATCGTCCACTTAACAACCCTTACGTTGAAAAAATGACAGCTTCAATTCGCCAAACTGAGCTGATAACAAAAAGTTCACAAGGTAATCGTCGCATCATTGAGATTATCAAAAATGGTGGTTACGTAATTATCTTGGCTGACCAAAAAATTTCAGAAGGTGAACCGGTGCAATTCTTTCACGACAAGGCAATAACTGCCACTTCAATAGCTAGAATTGCTTTGCGTTATGATGTGCCAATTATTCCAGCTCGTGTTATTCGGATTGGCAAAGGTTTTGAATTTCAAGGAGAAGTTGAAAAACCTCTTGAAATTGAAAGATCGCAAAACATAAATGACGATGTCTTGAGTCTAACCCTTGAGATTAATCGTAAGCTTGAAAGCTGGATTAGAGAATATCCTGCACAGTGGTTTTGGGTTCACAATCGCTGGAAGCGCTAATCTCTCAATAATTTAAAAAAATTTATGAAATTTAAACTTCGCGTAATTGCTGCTTTAGCTTTAATTACTTTGTCTTCTTCTTGTTCATTTTTTAACAGCAACACAGTTGAAGTTGCTATCAATAGCACTCCATCAGGTGCGGACGTTTTTATTGAAGGAAAAAATTACGGTAGAACACCTTTGGTTATGAATATTCAGCCAAAACCTTACAATGCTGTTGTGGTTAAAGAAGGTTACGGTTCAACAAACTTAAATATGGATATTTGGTACGGAACTATCAGAACCAACGTTGATGGTGAAAAAACCGCTGATGGTAGCAGATGTTTGCTTGATATGATGACATTAATATTTTCATTTAATGCATGGAACGCTGAACGCTGTGGTGACTTTAAACAAAAAACCTACGAAGTTATCATCCCAAGAAGTGCATCTTTTGGAAAAAATTCAGCAATGGGAGTTGGTCAATCAAGACAAGATATGATTCCTTATTACTACCAATAATTCGAACTAGTCTTGTAATTTAAGACACAAAAAAGCCCTTCACTTGTTAAATCAGGTGAAGGGCTTTTTTTGGGACTAAATTAAGAAATAATTCCGTCTTTGATTGAGATAATACGATCTGATTTTTGTGCTAACTCAGTGTTGTGAGTAACCATTAAGCATCCAATCTGATAGGTTTTTACTAGATTTTGCAAAATATCGAAAATTTTTTCTGAAATTGATGAATCAAGATTTCCCGTAGGTTCATCAGCCAAAATCAGTGAAGGTTTTGAAACTACGGCTCGCGCTATGGCAACTCTTTGTTGTTGTCCTCCCGAAAGTTGGGCTGGTTTGTGATTTAATCTATCTGGTAAACCAACATCGCTTAGAATTTTTTCAGCTTCTAAAAATGATTGTGATTTGCTAATGCCTTTTATTAGCAGAGGAAGTGCGACATTCTCTAAAGCTGAAAACTCAGGCAATAGGTGATGAAATTGATAAACAAAGCCAATGTGATCTTTACGAATTTTTGTTCTTAATTCGTCATTAGCTTTGGAAACATCGATATCATTTACAAAAATTTGTCCAGCAGAACAAGAGTCAAGCAAACCAGCAATTTGGAGTAGGGTGGTTTTACCGGCACCAGATGGCCCAATTAGAGAAACTAGTTCGCCTTTTTGGATTTCCAAATTAGCACTTTTTATAACTTCGAAAGTTTGTTCTGCTTGAGAGAAGTTTTTTGAAATATTTACGAGCTTCAGAGCTGACATATTTTTTTGTAAATGAAAAAGCTAAGCTGCAGAAATTTTTTTATCAGCAGCTTAGCCTTTTAGTTATTTTTTCTTTTTCTTTTTTCTAGGAGCATCGTCGTCGTCATCTTCATCATCAAAGTCATCATCACTTGGTCGGCTGTAATCGAAATCATCTTCCTCTTCTTCCTCTTCATCGTCAGAGTCTTCGTCATCTTCATCATCTGAAGAACTTGTGCCATAATCAAAATCATCGAACTCGTCTTTTTGAGTGATTTTACCTTCAACACCAAGTTTGTCTTTTGCTGTTGAAATAATTTTGTCTTTAGCTTCTTCGAAAGTTACTCCATAAATTACTGAATATTCAGCAGCTAGACGGTTTACAGCAGTTTCGTAAATTATTCTTTCTGAATAAGAGCGGTCTCCATCTTCAATATCTCTTGTTAAGTCGCGCAATACTTCAGCCAATAACATGATGTCGCCAGAATTGATTTTAGTTTCATATTCTTGAGCACGACGTGACCACATGCCTTTCAACTTTTTCACACCGCTTCTTAAAGTAGAGAAAACTTCATCCATTTGTGATTTTGAAACCAACTGTCTCAAACCGATTCTTTCAGCGCTAGTAACGGGAATTTTGATGGTTAGTTTTTCTTTTTCGAAGTACATTAAGTAGCAGCTAAAGTCTTGGCCAAGAACCATGGTTTTTTCAATATCCACAATTTTTCCAACACCGTGTGATGGATAAACTGCGTAATCACCAGATTTGAAAAGAATTTTAATTTTCGATTCTGAAACCTTCTTAATTACGTTGTTTTGAGCTTTTAGGTTATCGTTTTTCTTCTCGTTGATTTTCTCTAATTCTTCAGCTTTTTCTTTTGCTGCCTTATTATTGATTTTCGCTTTAGCGATAATTCTTTCAGAAGTTTTTTCTGGTAACTTTATCTTTTTTACCTCTTTCGAATTTTTGGCAGATGAAATTTTAGATTTCGCGGTTGATTTTTTGTTTTCTTTTTTTGCAACTTTCTTCGCAGTTTTTAGAGCGGTTTTTTTATTAGAAGATTTTCCAACTTTTACAGGTTTCACTGTTTTTTTAGTGACTACTTTTTTAGCTGGTTTTGCTGATTTTTTGACTTCTTTCTTTACGACTTTTTTGGTAACTTTTTTAGTCGGTTTTACAGCCGTTTTTTTAACGATTTTCTTAGCTACTTTTTTAAGTGGTTTTGCAACTTTTTTAGCTGGTTTGGCAATTTTCTTAGCTACGACTTTTTTTACAGCTTTTTTAGCCGGTTTGCTTGCTGGTTTGGCTGCCGGTTTTTTTGTTTTCGCTTTTTTGATATCTTTGCTTTTTGCTTTGTTGTTTTTCTTTGCAGGCATTGGCTTAGAATTAGGTTAAATTGATAATTTTTTAAGAATTGGAAATTAATTTAGGTCTTTGTTCTTAAGAAGAAAAGTGCTTAAGCCAGAAAATTCAAAAAAAATATTCTAATTTAAAAAACTGTCGTTTTAATGGCTCTGTGCAAATAAATTACAAGTGGCTAGAAATGCCGCCAGTATTGATGCAAAGCCATAGCAATCACAACAGTTTTACCCCTTGAAAAATTTCATCGAAAAACTCAAAAAAATCGACAAGGATGTTCTCTGGCATTTTTTTGATATTGTTACAGAACACAGGCTTTTTAAGCCAATTACAATATCGATAGTTACTTGTTTTATTTTGGTAAATGGTATTGATCGCGTACAAAGCTTGATTGACGATTATCAAGACTATTCATCGCGCAAAATGCAAACCACCCCTATTCGCATCAACATTAGTGGTTCTGGCGAAGGATTTGATTTTGACGAAGAGCAAGCCATGGATTATCGCGTCAAACAAGGCGACACTTTGATGAAGATCTTGCTTAATTTAGGAGCTTCTGATTCTGACGTTTCAGATATTTTGCTCGCGATGAAAAAAGTTTATAATCCCAAAAATATTTCGAAGAACGATCAAATACTTATCAAATATAACGTAAAAGTTGGTGTCGATCAGGCAAAAGGAGGATCATCTGACAATTTGGGTAAATCAGTTACTATCAACAGTATTTCGATTAACACTGCACCGGATCAAGAAATTGTAGTTTCACGTACTAATGATGGACGATATGATGCTCGTGAAATTCAGATAAAACTTTTGCGCTATATTTCTCGTTATTACGGATCGTTGAAAAATGGTTTCTTTGCCGATGGTGTAGAATCAGGAATTTCTCCCACAACAATGATGAGTATGATTCAACTTTATAGCTATGACGTAGACTTCCAACGCGATATTCGTAATGGCGATAAATTTGAAATGTTGGTTGAAAGTTTTTACACCGAAGATGGCAAAAAAGTCAGAGATGGTAACGTTTTGTTCTCGTCGCTGACTTTGCAAAATCGATCTATCGATTTTTATATGCATAAAGTTGACGGAAGGCCTGAATATTTCGATGCTAAAGGAGAAAGTGTTCGTAAATCTTTGTTGAGAACCCCGATTAATGGAGCGCGCGTTTCATCTGGTTTTGGATTTAGAAAACATCCAATTTTAGGTTATTCAAAAATGCATCAAGGAATTGATTTCGCTGCCTCAATGGGAACACCAATTTTAGCTGCCGGAAGTGGAAAAATAGTTTATTACGGCAAAAAAGGTGGTTACGGAAACTTTGTACAGATTCAACATAATCAAGATTACGCTACGGCTTATGGACATGCCAGTCGTTACGTACCAAAGCTTCATGTTGGTTCGTACGTAAAACAAGGTGACGTGGTTGCTTATGTCGGAAGTACTGGCCGTTCAACCGGTCCGCATTTACACTTTGAAGTAGTTTATAAAGGTAAACCAATCAATCCTTCAAAAGTAAAATCAACATCTGGATTAAAGCTATCCGGCAAAGAGTTGGCAAGGTTCAACGCTGAAAAAGAAGAGATTACCAAATACCGTAAAAATATTCCTAACTTATACAAAAAGCGCTAATGAAAGTTGCAAACGTCCTTTTCAATCACAAAAAATCAAAGAACGACAATCATATTCTTGGCGTTGAAAGATGTTTTATTGATTACTCAAAATATCTAATTGAGCGCGGCCATAATATTCTTTCTATCAGTAAGACCAATATGGTTTTCAAAAAAGATGTTTTGGAAACTGGATCAGATTATTTGGAAGTTTCGGCCTTGAATCGTCTTGATATTTTTTCAATTTTACGCATTTCATTCTCTTTAATTCTATTCCGTCCAGATGCTGTAATTTGCCATTCAGGACGTGCTATGTCTTTTATTCGTGCTGCTAGATTTTTTTGCCTTAAAAAGTTTCCAATAGTTGCGATTGATCACGGTGTTAATCCAAGAAAGTTCCTCAAAGCTGATTATGTTTTAACCGTTAATTCTCACTTCAGCAAAGAGTTATTGAAAGCTGGTAAAAAGGAAGGTACAGCCTACGTAATTCCTAATATGATGGAAGTGCCAGAAAATTTCGTTAAGCCAGTAAAACCCATATTTCGCAATCCAGTTCGTATCGGTTCTTTGGGTCGTCTTTACCCGGAAAAATATTTTGATAAAATGATTTTGGCTTTGCCAATTTTGCGCGAGAGAGGAATCGAGTGTAAATACGTAATTGGTGGAGTAGGGCATCAAGAACAATATTTGAAGCAGTTGGCTATCGATTCAAAAGTTGAAGATTGTTTTGAAATTCTGGGTTGGACAACAGATAAAAAGAAGTTTTTCGAAGAAATCGATATCTTCATTTTGCCATCTTATGGCGAAACTTTTGGGATCGTGTTGTTAGAAGCTATGTTGTACAACACTCCAATCATCACTAGTAATAGCTGGGGACCAGACGAGATTATTGAAGATGGAGTTGATGGTTTGAAAGTAGCTCGTGAAGATGCAAATGCAGTTCCTTTTTTAATTGCAGATGCAGTTGAAAAATTAGTCAAAGATCAAGAATTTGCCAAGAAACTAGCTGATAAAGCGTACGAGAAATTTTATAAAAAATACACTTGTGAAAAAGTGATAGATCGACTTTGCGCTATTTTGGAAGAAGTGGTGAACAAAAAATAGTTTAATATTTTACCACTTAACTACTACAGAGCCCCAAGTTAATCCACCTCCAAGAGCTTCCAATACTATAATATCTCCACTTTTAATTCGGTTTTGTGAATTGGCAAAATCAAGAGCCAAAGGAATAGAAGCTGCTGAAGTGTTCGCATGATTTTCAACCGTCATGATAACTTTTTCTGGCTCTAAATCTAAACGAGTGGCAACAGCATTTAAAATTCTTGCATTGGCTTGGTGCGGAACAAGTAAATCGATATCTTTTGTAGTCAAACCAGCTTGCTCAAGAGCTGACAAAACCGACTTTGACATCTTTTCAACGGCATGTTTGAAAACTTCTTTGCCTGACATCTCAATAAAACCAGTTTTCTGATTTGAAGTGCCGCCGCTGGTTTTTAAAATTGAGTTTAGCGAGCCATCAGAATGTAAATTTGAAGCGATGATTCCTCTGTTTTCGGTGGTTGCTTGCAAAATAACGGCGCCGGCGCCATCACCGAAAAGTACACAAGTATTGCGATCAGTCCAATCAACGATACGAGACAAAGTATCTGCACCAATTACCAGAGCATTTTTGACTTGGCCAGATTTTATAAAATTATCAGCAACTGAAATGGCATAAACAAAGCCAGAGCAAACAGCTTGAATATCAAAAGCAAAAGCATGGTTTGCTCCAATTTTAGCTTGAACAGTTGTTGCAGTTGCAGGGAATGTTAGATCAGGAGTGGTAGTTGCTAAAACAATCATGTCGATTTCTTCAGCACTTAAACCAGCTTTGGTTAAAGCATTTTGTGCTGCTTTAGTTGCGATATCTGAAGTTAATTCATTTTCTGCAGCAATATGTCTTTTTTTGATTCCCGTTCTTTCGACAATCCAAGAATCAGTAGTTTCGACACTTTTTTCTAGATCAAAATTAGTAAGAAATTTCTCTGGCAAATAAGAGCCAGTAGCGATGATTTTGCTATTAATTGCCATGATTAGATTATGCTTCTGAAGTGTTATTATCAGTTTTTGAGGACGTTGATTGTAGCTCTTCTGTGATTTGTTCGTTAATTTTGTTTTCAACTAGTGAAATTGCCACTCTGATTGCGTTAGCAAATCCGATGGCATCTGTACCACCGTGGCTTTTTACAACAACACCATTTAATCCCACTAGCATTGCCCCATTATGTCTGCGAGGATCAAGGTTTTTGGTAGATTCTTTAATTGCCCTGCCTGCGAAAGCATATCCGATCAAGCCAAACAAAGAACTTTTGAAACCTTCTTTAACTAGAGATGAAATTAATTTAGCAGTGCCTTCGATCGCTTTTAAAGTTATATTTCCAGAAAAACCATCAGTTACAACCACGTCAGTTGTCCCTTTTAAGATGTCATCACCTTCAACATAACCGTAAAAACAGTCTTTCAAATGTTGATTTTCTCTGATTAGATTTGCAGCTCCACGAACTGCCTCAGAGCCTTTCAAGTCTTCAGAGCCAACGTTTAATACTCCAATTGAAGGATTCTGAATTTTTAAAACAACTCTTGCAAAAGCATGGCCCATAATTGCAAATTGATGCAGAACTTCAGAGCCACATTCAACGTTTGCTCCCATGTCTAATAGAACAGTAGCTGTCTTTTTTTGGTTGGGAATTGCCGTAACAATTGCCGGACGATCAATTGAAGGGAGTGGTCGTAAAACTATTTTGGCAATGGCCATGAGCGCACCAGTGTTTCCAGCAGACACGGCAACATTTGCTTCACCATTTTTAACTGAATTTATGGCAAGTCTCATACTTGAGTTTGTGCCTTTGCGCAAAGCTATTGATGGTTTTTCATCAGAAGAAATGAACTCTTCTGTATGAATTAACTTATGATTTTTTTTGAGATTTGGGCAGCGCTGGAGTAACGGATTAATTTTTGCAGCATCACCGAATAACAAAAACTCAACATCTGAATTTTTGTTAGCAATGATTTCCGCTCCATTGATTACAGAAAGAGGGGCATTGTCGCCCCCCATGCAATCGAGTGCTACTGTGTATTTTTTTGACACTGCTAGAATTGCGTTGGATTATTCTTCCGAAGCAGCTTCTTTCTGTTTCTTTTTAATAATTTCTCTTCCGTTGTAGAAACCATCAAGAGAAATATGATGTGGAAGTTTGTACTCGCCAGTTGTTTTGTCAGTAAGAACGTTAGCAACTTCTAGAGCGTAAGAACCATTGCTTCCTCTTCTCATGTTACGTTTTGATTTAGATGTCTTTCTTTTAGGAACTGCCATAGGAGTGACCGAATGTTTAGTTTATTAATTAAAGATTTTGGATTTTGATTCGAATTAGAGTAGTGGTGCCTGAATCTGATTAGTGACTTAACTCAAGTCGTCTTCGAAATGTTGGCTTGAATATAGAAAGCCGTTTCGTAAAATCAAAGAGAAATTTTCTTCTAAGATTTGATCAACTCTTTCAAAAAAAAATTACTCGATGACCAAGATTTTTCTTATCATTTTTACCATGATTTTTCTAACGTCATGTATCCAAAATCAACAAAAACATGGATATGCTTTTGATTTATCAGATTATCAAATGCTACAAGAAGGTGTTACAACAAGAGAAAATGTTTTAAGATTTATGGGGTCTCCAACGATTATTTCAAATTTGACAGATGAATCTTGGATTTATTATTCTGAAAATGTTGAAAACCTTCTGTTCTTTATTCCCGATACAAAAGAAAGAATGATATTGAGTTTGAAATTTGATGGTAGAGGAATTTTGAGCTCTTTAGAAAAATTTGATTTGTCGGATGAGAAAAAAGAATTGTCTTTTACTTCAAAATACACAGAAGTTGAAAGTAATAAAATCGGCTTCTTTAAATCAATATTTAGCAATGTTGGGCAAGTTAGAGCGGGTCAGTAAAAAATTATTAATTATTTTTCTCACTGTTGCATCGAGTTGTGGGCCGAAATATCCAGATACTAATACTGAGATTATTTGCCCAAATGGCTCTGTGATGTTGATTAAGTTCATCCGTGCGAAAGATCTTCGTGCTGCAATTAATGAAAGCTATAAAAGAAAGAAACTGGAGAAAACTTCTGAAAATTTTACAGTTGTTAGATTGCCAGATAAAAGATCTTTTTCTCTAAAAATGTCTCCTGAATATGCTGCTAGTTGTGAGTTGCGTGAAAGTAAAATTGGTGAAGTAGAGCCAGATTACATTCACCATTTTTAGTTTAGATTAATCTCCAAGCAGTTTCGTCACTTAATAATTTGTGTAGCATCTTATTGTTAATGCCATGTCCGGTTTTAACACCTTTAAATTGTCCGGAAATATAATAGCCAGCAAGGTAGATGTCGCCTATGAAATCGAGAGTTTTATGTCTAACGAATTCATTTTCGTAACGTAAGCCGCCTTCATTGACGATGCCGTTTTCTCCAACCAAAATTGCATTTTTAAGAGATCCACCTTTAGCTAGACCCATTTTGTGAAGCTGCTCAATTTCATGTTGGAATCCGAAAGTTCTAGCTCTTGCCAAATCGTTTTTGAAAGACGCAAAAGTAGTTTGATAATCAAAGCTTTGTTTTTGGATATGTTTATGATTGAAGTCGATATCAAGGTTAATTGAGAATTCATTAGCTGGAGAAACCTCAATCATTTTGCCATCTTCTTCTTCAATTTTTACAGTTTTTAGTACTTCAATCACATGTCGTGCTTTTTCCTGAACATTAATTCCGGCACATTCGAGCAAAAAAACAAATGGTTCAGAGCTACCATCCATAATCGGAACTTCAGGAGCATCAATATCAATGTACAAATTATCGATGCCACAACCCCAAATTGCTGCCATCAAATGTTCGATTGTTGAAACTTTAATTCCAAATTCGTTGGAAATTGTTGTTCCTAGATTTGTTGTAACGACGTTTTTGTAATGAGCTCTAACGCTTGATTTGCTTGCTTCAACGTCAGTTCTGCGGAAAACTATTCCAGTATCGCAAGGAGCAGGGTGAAGAGTGATTTTAGTATCAACTCCAGAGTGAAGGCCAACACCATTACAACTGATTTTGCTGTTAATGGTTTTTTGAGAGGAAATAAACATTTTTTTGTAAATTTTATTGTAATTGCATCAGTAATATCAGCTTACCAAACCAATATTTCAAAGAGATTTTTGTTACAAAAAGTTACTAATTTTACTTGGGCTCCAAGGAAATTTGGCAGTAGTTTTTTTGTTAATGATAACTGTTTTACAGATTAAATCATAAGCTGTGGTTTTGCGTTTTGTGAAGCTTTGAATTTGTCCCCAAAGCACAAATATTAAACCGAAAAAAACGTTAGTAGTTGAGAAAGTAACTGCTTGGAAAAAAGTTAGATTATTTCCCAGTTGAAACGAAATTATGTAAAAAATGTAGATGAAAGGCAATACGGATAAAAAATAATGCATTAATCCTAAGTTAAAGCTCATTGGATCACCATTTTCTTTTTCAATTGTGATTTTCATCAAACGTTTACCAATTGTTGCGCGCCAAGATGAGCAATTAAGAAGGGCATGATAGAGTGCTCCTACGAAAATCACGGCTGAATAAAACAACAACATAATAATAAAAATTCGGTGATGAACTACAAAGCTAATATGTTCAGGGTTATTTTTAATGAACTCAGTACCGAAATGATCACGAAACTCTAGCAAGAATTTTTGCAACATTGAGTTGATAAAAAGCAACCCGACAATTTGTGTAAAAACTATGCGCAAAAACAAAACTATCGAAGCATCAATCATCGCTGCAAAGCCACGAGTAAAAGTTTTGGCGTAGATTTGTTCAGAATTATTTTGAGCTTTAGAAGTAAAGAATTTTTCAATGTTCATAACCAGTTTTTTTTATTTTTATTTTACGATTTTCTGCGTCGATCAAAATAGTTTTGTAATTTTTGGAATCGGTTTTTTTGAAAGTACCGATGCAAGTTAAATCAAGTTTTAAATCTTGTGATAATCGCAGGATTTTTTGCTGATCTTTTGGTTTAACTGCGAAAATTAATTCATAATCTTCGCCTCCGGAAATTAGATCTTCAATGCTGATTTGAGGGTTTTTTTGCAAGAAGTTTTTACTAGCAGCTGACAGCGGAACTTTCGATAATTCAATAATTGCTGAAATTTGAGAAGATCGACAAATTTGGTTAAGATCAGCAATTAAACCATCCGAGATGTCAGTTGCACAACTAGATAGGTTTTGTGCGACCAATTTTTCTCCAAGTTGAACTCTCGGTTGAGGAAAAAAATGTCGTTTTTCTAAAAAGTTTTGAAATTTTTTAGAAATTTTAGTGAGTTCTTTCTGATTTATATTTTGTTCAATTCCAGATAGTAATCTGTAAATATAAGCATCGCCAATCGTCGAGGAAACAAAAATCAAATCACCATCTTGAGCATTACAACGTTTGAGATTTTTGCCTTTTTTAACTTTGCCAAAAATAGTTAAAGAAAATGTCAAATTGCTTGATTTTACGGTATCTCCACCAATCAAACATAATGAAAATTCTTCCTGAGTTTTTTTCAAACCACGAGTGAAATCACTTAAAAATTTGCTGTTAGTAACGCTATTTTTGCAAAAGCCCAACATATAATAAAGTGGTGTTGCGCCTGAAGAAGCAAGGTCGGAAATGTTACTGCGTAGTAGTTTTGACGCTATTTTAAAACCACCATCTGTTGTTGAAAAATGCACATCTTGACTCATCAAGTCTTTACTGATTATCAACTCTTCATTGGCATCTAAACTTATAACCGCAGCATCATCAGCAAGGTTTTGCGAGGCTTGGCAGTTTTTAGTTAGTGGTTTGAAATATTTATCAATCAAATCGAATTCTTTCATAAATCGAATTTTGTAATCAAGCCGTTGGAAATAAAGAAATTTAACAAAGCACCAATGTCAATTTCATGGTTTTTATCTTTCTTTTTGGAATTTTGATTATCTCTGAAATCGCACAAATTTTGATAAATTTTATAAAGCCGTAATTTTTGAGAAACTAATTTAGCAAATCTAAATTGCTCTTCACTCAAATTAAAAATTTGGTTACGATGAATGATTACTTGTTGTGGCTGTGTTTTTTTAATCTTTTTTTCTTCGTGCCAGATTGAGTAAATTGGGAATTCGGAATTAAATAAAACAGCTGTTTTTGAAAGGCTGAAAATAATTTTTTCGAAATTGGCTAAATCTATTTTTTGCAATTCTGTTATTTCAATTTTTTCATTATCTTGCGATGCAAAATAAGATTGATGAAAAAATAATTCTAATTGCGCCAGATCCTGCAAATATAATGGTTTTAGAGATTTTGTAAATTCAGGAAATTGTTGTCCAAAATTGTTTAAATCTCCACTTTTGGAAGGAAAAGCATGACAAAATTTAATCGCCACTTTTTCAAATTTTTTCTCTCCAATAATTTTTTTAGTGATCGGATAAGTTGATGATAAAACAGCTAAAAAATTACCAAAAACATTATTGCGATAGATGTTAAGACGAGCCAATGCTTCGGTTTTGCTATAATTTGTAGCGCTAATTATTTTTTGCTGTTTTTTATCAAATAGATGTTGAGCGAAGTTATTTTGCAATTGCTGAAGATTAGACATTTTGTAAAATCCTCTCTGCTTTTTTAGCTTCGTTAAGTAGAACTTTGAACTCTGGAAAATCTTGATCCCATTCAATTAAAGAAGGGGTTTTTCCAAAATGCTGAAGAGCTGCTTTGTATATTTCCCAAACCTCGTCGCGCACCAAATTATTGTGGGTATCAATCAAAACTTCTTGATAATTTTTGCCGTCAAAAATTTGTGAAATAGAATGACCAGCAAGATGAATTTCTTGAACAATTTCAGGGTTTATTTTCGAAATATAATCCATGCTTTTGAACTGTTGGCAGTTTTTAGAACTTACGAAAATATTATTTACATCCAGCAAAAGTCCGCAGCCAGTTTTTTTAGCAATTTGATTTATAAAATCGGCTTCATCCATTTCTTGAGTGGTAAATGCTAAATAAGATGAAGGATTCTCAACTAAAATCTGATGTTTCAGAAAATTTTGCATGAGATCAATGTTATCGCAAATTGCTGTTAAAGATTCTTTTGTATAACAAAGCGGAAGTAAGTCGTTGAGGTGCTGATCACCTATTTTCCCCCAAGAAATATGATCTGAAATCAAGAATGGTTGAACTTGATCAACTAAATTTTTTAGTTTTTGCAAATGGAGTAGGTCTATTCGCTGCGCTGAACCCAGTGAGTTGCCAACGCAGTGAAGGCTTACTGGAAAGTGAGAGCGGATTTTAAGTAAATTTTGAACTGCAGAGCTATTCTCAGCGTAGTAATTTTCGGAGTGAACTTCAAACCAACCGATTTTTTTAGAAATTTGTGCAGAGTTTTTGATGATGTGTGAAATATATGGTGATCTAAGCCCAACTCCAACTAAGTTGGTCGGAGTTGGAACTTTTTTGAAACTCATCACTGAAAATTAGTTTTTCTTTTCTTCAGTTTTAGTTTCAGCTTTAGCTTCTGTTTTTGCTTCAGCTTTTTTATGTTTTTTGTGTTTTTTGCCTTCTTTTTTAGCTTCTTTAGCTTCTTCTTTTTTAGTTACTTTAGCTTCTTCTTTTTTGGCAGCAGAACATTTGTGAGCTTCATCTTTGTGAGCAGCAGCTGCACAACCATTCTTAGCACCACAATTGTGAGATTCTTTTTTTGCACCAAAACTAGAACAAGAAGCAACAAGACTTAAAGTTGCGATACCAGCAGCAACTGATTGTAAGAATTTTTTATTCATAAATTTTACTTAGATTTTTTATTGAGAAAAAATGGTTGAGAATTTGAGGTGATTTAGTCCCGCAAATTATTTAACAATTTTGACTTGTCAATTGCTGTACTTTCATTTTAATAGCCTTTGTTTCACTATATTCAGAACACATAATTTTTTCACAAATGATTAAAGAAAAATTCCTCAATGACATAAAATATGAACTAGAAGCTTTGAAGTCAGATGGTTTATATAAAAGTGAGTATGAAATCGTAACCTCACAATCAGCAGAAATCGAAATAGCAATTCAAAATAGTGACAAAAAAGTTCTGAATTTTTGTGCCAATAATTACTTAGGTTTGGCGAACAATCATAACTTGATTGAAGTTGCTAAAAAATCGTTGGATGATTATGGCCTTGGAACAGCTTCCGTAAGATTTATTTGCGGTACTTTTGATTTGCATAAAACTTTCGAAGAAAAATTGGCGAAGTTTTTAGGCTTTGAAGATGTCATCACTTTCTCTTCTTGTTTTGCTGCTAACGGCGCGGTTTTCGCTGCTTTGCTTGATGAACAAGATGCGATTATTTCTGCCGATTTAAACCATGCTAGTTTGATTGACGGTATCAGACTTTCCAAAGCTGCGCGCTATTTTTATAAATTTGACGACATGGCAGATTTGGAGCGCAAATTGCAAGAAGCGCAAAGTGCTAAAAATCGTTTAATTGTTACCGACGGCGTTTTTTCAATGGATGGCGACATTGCCGATTTGCAATCAATTTGCGATTTGGCCGAAAAATATGATGCCATGGTTTTGGTCGATGATTCGCACGCCACTGGTTTTATCGGCGAGGATGGCCGTGGCACTTTGCAATATCGTCAAGTTGAAGGTCGTGTTGATATTTTAACTTCAACTTTAGGAAAGGCTTTGGGCGGCGCTGGTGGTGGTTTCATTGCTTCTAAAAAAGAAGTGATTGATAAATTGCGCAACAAATCTCGCCCTTATTTATTTTCAAACAACATTTTGCCAGCGGTTGCGGCAACTGGCATCGAGATCATCAACATGATTTCTGATTCTAAAGTTTTGATTAAAAAATTAGCCGACAATACTGCTTATTTCCGTCAAAAAATGGTAGAAGCTGGTTTTGATATTCGCGATAAAAATGGCGTTCATCCAGTAGTTCCTGTAATGTTGTACGACGCGGTTTTGGCCAGCAAATTCGCTAAAATGATGATTGAAGAAGAAGGAATTTATGTTATCGCCTTTTCGTTTCCGGTAGTTCCGAAAAATGAAGCGCGAATTCGTGTGCAAATTTCGGCGGCGCATGAAAGAGAACACCTGGATCGTGCTATCGCAGCATTTATCAAAGTTGCCAAAAAACTAAACGTAATCAAATAATGAAAAAAATTGCTGCATTAATTGCTTTGGCTGTGGTTTTGAATTCTTGTGGATCAAATAAAGAAGGGAGAATTCAAAAAAATTTCAACGCAGCGTGGAATGAATTTTTTGTGCAAGATTTTGATCAAACTAAAGTTGTTGATGTTTACGTTATAACCAATCGCCAAGCCAAGAATGACAATTTTTTGTGCGACGATGAGCAATTCGGAGTCAATTTTTCCAAAACTCTGAAATACGGAATTTGTAAAGTTAGCGTGCCGAAAAATCACACAATCGGTGAAATTGAAGTCGCCAACGAAAATAACAAATCACTGCAGAATTTTTTTAAAGTGACGCAAGCTGTTGCAATAAAAGAGCCGGATTTATTGAAATCTTTGCAAGATAGTCAGCGTTATCCTTTGGTTTTTGTTCACGGTTTTAATGTGCGTTTTCAAGAAGCGGTTTTGCGAGCAGCGCAAATTGCTTATGATTTGAAATATCAAGGTCCGATAGTTTTATACACTTGGCCAGCGGGCTCTGGATTTGGGTTTTTGGAAGAAAAAATGTTGAATAAAACTTACGCTGACAACACGGCGAATGCTCGTGATTCTGTTGTGCTTTTCAAAAGCTTTTTGCTCGATTTGCAAAACAATAAAATTCAAATCAACTTAGCAGTACATTCGATGGGGCATCAAGTGGTGTTGCCAGCTTTGAAAGAAATCGCCGAAAGCAATCCCAAAGAGCCTTTGATCAACCAATTAGTTTTGAACGCGCCAGATTTTGAAGTTAATAGTTTTCGTAAATTTTCAAAAAATTTGAAAAAAGTCAGTAAACGTACAACGCTTTATTGCTCGCCAAATGACAAAGCGATGATTGCTTCTAAAACCTTCAACAACAATAACCGTCTGGGTGCTTGTGATTTTGTCGAAGATGTCGACAGTATAAATGTTGGTCAAATTGATGATCCAACGATTGGTCTTGGTCATGGCTATTACTCTTCACGTGCTATTTTAGGTGATGTTTTTCAAACTTTGATTGGCATTGATGCCAACAAAAGACTTTTTATTGCCAAGTCCAATCCCAACAGCCCATATCAATATTTTTTACGTAAATAATGTCGGAAGAAAAAAAATCGGAAAACATAGAAATTCCTGACAAATCCTTGATTATGGCCCGTGCTACAACGATTGCGCTTGGCATTGTTTTGGCAACATTGGCGGTACTTTTTGTAATTTTAACTTTGATCAAATGATAGATTTTGAGTTGGCGTCTTTTGCGGTTAATGAAGCGAAATCGCGGGGCAGATTATACGCTGAAAGTTATGATGATTCAAAATATCGTTCAGTTTTTGGCCGTGATCGTGATCGCATCATCAATTCTTCAGCATTTCGCCGTTTGCAGTATAAAACCCAAGTTTTTGTTAATCATGAAGGCGACCATTATCGCACTCGTTTGACTCACAGTTTGGAAGTTGCGCAAATCGCCCGCTGGATTGCTGGCGCTTTGAAAGTGAATAAAGATTTGGCGGAAATTGTGTCATTGGCGCATGATTTGGGTCACACACCTTTTGGTCATGCCGGAGAAGATGCTCTGCATGATAAAATGAAAGATTTTGGCGGTTTTTCCCACAATGCCCACACGTTGAAAATTATCACAAAACTTGAATCGCGTTTTATTGAATTCGAAGGTTTGAATTTGTCGTGGGAAATGTTGGAAGGCGTAGTGAAGCATAACGGCCCAATTTTGAATCAAGCCAAACTGCATGAATATATTGTGCAATATAACTCAAATCATGATTTGGATTTGAAAAATTTTCCGTCAATTGAATCACAAATTTCAGCAATTTCTGACGATATTGCGTACAATAATCACGACATTGAAGATGGTTTGCGTGCCGCAGTTTTTAAAGTGAAAGATCTTTTTGAATTGCCGGTGATCGGTAAAATTTATCAAGAAATTTTGCATAAACATCCAGATATTAAACGTGAAATGTTGGTGGGTGAGGCCAAGAAATTGCTGACTTTAGCGATGGTGATGGACGTTATTTCGACAACTCAGCAAAATATTTCTGATAACAAAATTGTTAGCGAAGAAGATGTGCGTAAATGCGGTAAATTTTTAGTGCATTTTTCGCCAGAAATGGAGAAGGCGCATCAATCTATGAAGAAGTTTTTGATGCAAAATATGTATCGTCATTCGACCGTCAATCGCATGACGGCAAACGCTCACAAAATTGTTGGCGGCTTGTTTGATTTTTATTTCAAAAACGTCAATTGCTTGCCAGATGAGCGTGCGGACATTGCTAAAAATATTTCAGATAAAAAAACTTTAGCGATTTTTATTGCGGACTACATCGCCGGAATGACTGATCGTTATGCAATTAAAGAATATGAGGAACTTGTATGAAAAATATTTTATCTTATCGCGGCATGAAGCCAGAAATTGATTCGTCAGCTTTTGTAGCACCAAATGCTTTATTGTCTGGCGCGGTCAAAATTGGTAAAAATTCAGGAATTTGGTACGGCTGTGTTTTGCGTGGCGACGTTACTAAAATCGTGGTCGGCGACAATACCAACATTCAAGATAATTGTGTGTTGCACGGTACTCGTCCAAATCATGCGCAAAACAAAACTGGGGCGGAAGGTTCGCCGGTAATTATTGGCGATAACGTCACAATCGGCCACGGTGCGATAATTCACGCATGCACTATTGAAGATAATTCATTTATCGGCATGGGCTCAATAATTATGGATATGGCGCGTGTTGAAAAATTTGGTATGTTGGCTGCTGGTGCGGTTTTAACGCCGGGAAAAGTTGTGAAGTCAGGACAAATTTGGGCGGGAAATCCGGCAAAATATTTTCGTGATATGACGGAAGTGGAGAAAAATTATATTCAGATTTCTGCCGATAACTACGCAGAATTGGCGCGCGAATATAAACAAGAGAGCGCTGAGTAGTGGTAATGCGACATAGTTTTAACGCTAAGCAAGTTGAAAAAATAGTCGAGATTGCCTTTGCCGCCGGAAAAATTGCTGCTCAATTTCAACAATCTGGTGAATTTAGTGTAATGCGTAAGAGTGACAATTCAAAAGTTACCAGTGCCGATATTGCAGTAAGTAAATTTATTGGTGAAAATTTGATGCGAGAATTTCCGCAAATTCCGGTAATTTGCGAAGAGGGGAAATTGCGTAGGGCTGAAAATATTTTCTGGTTAATTGATCCAATCGATGGAACTAGCGGATTTATTGAAGGTAATAATGAATTTGCGGTGAATATTGGCTTGGTAGAAAATAACCAAGCTATTTTTGGTTTGATTCACGCCCCACTTTTTGAAAAAGGCAAAATGATTTACACCGATTTTGAAAATAAAATTACACTACGAAATTATCATGATGAGCAAAAAGTTTTGGCATTTAAAAAATCATCGGCAAATACTTTGCGAATCGTTACCAGCCCAAGAACTAAAGAAAGTGAAATTAAAAATTATCTAACACAATTTCATAACCAAATTGGCGATAATTTTGAAATTGAGCGTTTGTCATCGGCGATAAAATTTTTTCGTATTGTTGAAAATGATGCTGACTTATATCTTCATTTTCGTGAATCAATGGAATGGGATACAGCCGCTGGACAAGCTCTTATTGAAGCGATGGGTGGTCAGGTAAAAACAATATCTCTTAATCAAAATGAATTTTTGATTGGTGAAAATTTATCATACAAAAAAGCTGATTTTCTCAATCAAAAATTCGTAAGTTTCATTAGTTAATATGGTTCATAAGTTTACTGCTAAATGCGATTTTTCGGGTAAAAAAGTTCCGGTCACTTTGTATATTGGTAATCCTTCACCAAACACTCATCCTCTTGAATTTCAAAACCGCTGGTTGTCAAAAGAAAAGGGCGGAGCAGTGCCGCATGACATCATGGAATCTTTCACCAAGCTGCAACAAATTTCCAATGAAAGCAAAGTTTCCTTTGAAGAGCTTTGTAAATATGTGATCGAGGAATTGAGATCTTCGGGTGATATTGAAAATGATTTCAATAAAGCCACCTTGTTTTCTGATCCACAAAAACCAAATTCTGACAATAAATAAAATGACAAAAAATATACATGTAGCCGTTTTGATGGGCGGTTGGAATTCTGAGCGTGAAGTTTCTTTGAGATCTGGCCAAGCAGCTTACGAAGCTTTGGTTAAACTTGGTTATGCTAAAGTAAGTAAAATCGATTTTTCCCGTGAAATTTATCAACAAATTCAAGAATTAAAACCGGACGTTATTTTCAATGCGTTACATGGTCAATATGGTGAAGACGGACGTTTACAAGGTTTGTTGGATATTTTGAATATTCGATACACCCACTCTGGAATTACTGCTTCGGCAATTTGTATGGATAAAATTTTGACGCGAAAAGTTTGTTCGTCAGTTGGGGTTTTGTCACCACAATATGAAATTTTGAAAAAAGGTGAAGATGCCCAAAATAAAGAGAAAATCTTCAATATTGGCAAACCATTTGTAATCAAGCCAGTAAACGAAGGATCAAGCGTTGGTGTTGAAGTTATTTTGCAAAATTCGCAATTCGATATTTCTAAATATGAATGGAAATATGGCGATGAAATGATTTTGGAAAAATATTTAGCTGGTCAAGAAATTCAGGTTGCGGTGATGAATAACAAAGCTTTGGGCGCAATTGAAATTCGTCCGAAAGGTTTGTTTTACGACTATACTTGTAAATACACTGCCGGAATGACTGATTATATTATGCCGGCGGAAATTTCGGCAGAAAAATATGCTGAAGTTTTGGAACTTGCGCAAAAATGCCATCAAGTTGTTGGTTGCAAAGGAGTTAGCCGCGTTGACTTTATTTTGAATAACAAAGATGGCGGCGACAATAATTTCTATTTATTGGAAGTGAACACTCATCCAGGATTTACACAAACTTCTTTGGTGCCAAAAATTGCTAAACACGTCGGAATTTCTTTTGAAGAAATTGTACAATATTTGGTTGAATCAGCTTCTTGTGGAATTGCTTAAAGATGAAAATTTTTTCTTTCAAAAAGGTTAAAGAAAAATATGTTTCAACTTCTCCAGAAAGCTTGCTGGTTCGTCGTATAAAAAATTGGTTTAATCATAAATTATTACCATTTTTTATCAAAATCTTTGCTGCTTTGATTACATTTTTAGTAGTACTTTTAGTTTTGCTAAAACTCTTCAAGCCAATTTATCTCGACAAGCTTTATCAAAAAACCAGTTTCTATTTTTTTCATTATTTGAACTTGGATAACCAAAATTTTTCAGTGATCAAAATCAGCGGTAATAACCGTGCCAAAACTTCAGACATTGAAAATGTGGTTTATCGAGTGGCTAAAGAATTTAAGATGAGAGAATCTGTTAAAGATTTTAATGAAGAATATGAACCGCTCATCAAACAACTGATCGTTGAAATCAAAAAAGATCTGCCGTGGATTAACAAAATTGTGATTACGCGCAGCATGCCCCATACTATCAACATTGCAGTTACTGAATATGAACCGTTCGCTATTTGGCAAGATGAAGGCCAAAAATATGTTACAGATAAAGACGGCAACATTGTTTTAGTTGACGATATCGAAGAATTTAAGCATTTGGTCATTTTATCTGGCAAAGACGCTAATATTCACGCCAATTCTCTTTTTAACATTTTTGCTATTGATCCAGATCTGAGTCAAAAAATTTACTCGGCAACTTGGCTTGGTGGCAGAAGATGGGATATTCGGTTGGATAATGGATTGTTAATCAAATTGCCGGAAGACAATATTTCTGAGGCTTGGCACAGTTTAATAAAAATTTATTCTATGCCTGGTTCGATTAACGATCTGAAAATTATTGATCTAAGAATTGCTGGAAAAGTTTATTTGGAATACGGCGACTTTGTCATCAAAGAACTCAAGAGTTTGTAAAATTTAATAATGAAAAACGTCAAAAAAGGTAAAATTGTTGCGTGTTTAGACATGGGAACATCAAAGCTGGTGTGCTTTATCGCGTCTATCACCAATAACGATGAAATAAAAATTCTTGGTTACGGCGTTAAAGAATCGAAAGGTGTTTCTGAAAGTGCAATTTCTGACATGCGTTTGGCACAAAAATCGATCACTAACGTAGTTTCTGAAGCAGAAAGAATGGCGGGTTTCAATATTGACCGCTTGATGATTGGTTTGTCAGGCAGCCAAGTTATTTCAACTCGTAAAGAAGTTAGCGTTAAGATTGCTTCGGAAATTGTTAAAAATTCTGATATTAACAATTTAGCGAGTAAAATTCGCAGTGAGTACAAAAAAAATAATCGTGAAATTATTCACCTAATTCCTCTGCAATACCGTATTGATGACTCAACACCTGTTATGAACCCGCGTTATATGTCGGGTGAATATTTGCATGCAAAATTTCACATAGTTTCGACATCAAATACTACGGTAAAAAACATTGAAAACTGCTTGAAGCGCTGCCAACTTTCTGTGAATAATTATGTGGTTGAGCCTTATGCTTCGATGCTTTCTTGCTTGAATGAAAGTGAAAATAATTTGGGAACTTTGCTAATCGATATTGGCGCTAGCTCAACTTCTTACTGCATCACAATTGACGGAAAATTATCCTATGTCGGTAACACTCAATTAGGTGGAATGCACGTCACGAAAGACATTGCTACAATTCTGAATATTCCTTTTGAAGTCGCTGAAAAGATTAAAAGCCTGAATAGCTCTTTGCTAATAAGTCCGCTGGAAGAGCGCGAACTAATCAATTTAAAATCTTCAATAAATAACGAAGGTTTGGGTATGATTCGTATTACTCGCGCTGAGTTTCGCGATATTATGAAATATCGTATTGAAGAGATTTTTGAGTCAGTCAAAAACAATTTAGAAAAAGCCGGAGTGCCACTTTATATTTTGAGCAACGTTGTTGTAACTGGTGGTGTCACTTCAACAATTGGCATTGATAAGTTGGCTTCAGAAGTTTTTGCTAAGTCTGTAAGAGTTGGTTATCCAAATCAATTAAATGCGCCTTCAGAGTTCTTAAATACAGCAAATGCTTGCTCTCTTGGCATGTTGATCTTTTTGAAAAACATGTATTTGAAAGAAAAAATCAAAAGCGGATTCGAAAGCAAATCCAACTGGTTTAGAAAATTAATAGAAAGGCTAGCAGCATAAATGAAAATTAATAAGACTAAAAATAAGAATTTGGCTAAAAAATTATTTTCCAAAAATAATTCCAGATTGAGAGCTTTTTCTCTTATCGAGCTTTCAATAGTTATTTTGATTATAGGCTTGTTGATAGGTGGTATTTTGGCTTCGAATTCTTTGATTAAGAAGTTTCGTATTCAGACAGCGCAGAGTTTGACGATTTCATCACCGATTCAGGGTATTCCTGATTCAGTTTTGTGGTTGGAGAGTAGTTTAGACAAGAGTTTCAAAGATTCTGAGAGTTCTGACACATCTTCTTTGAGTGCTTGGTATGATGTTCGTGAGAGTGTAAATAAGAACAATGCAACTCAGAGTAATAGTTCATATTATCCAACTTATTCGAATAGTATTAACTCGATTCAAGCTGTGAAGTTTGATGGTACTAATGGATATTTCACGGTTGATGGTAGTATTTTGAACAATACGAATTATACGATTTTTGTTCTTGAGCAGCGTGACAGCAGCAAGAGTGGTAATTATTTTATTGGCGATTCTTCTTCGTCTAATGAGACTACTACTAATAAGAATTTAGTTCTTGGTTACAGTGCTGATGGTACGGTTAAGCACTCACAATCTAGCGATAACTCATATACTTCATCAATTTCTTCTTACTCGGCATCATCTGGTACTCCGAGGATTTTCGCGTTTGTGCACAACTCAACTTCTGGTAAGAAGACTTACATAAATGGACTTTTGGCTGCTACTTCGACTGATACTAATCATTTGTCTGGCATGACTAATCTTACGATTGGTAAGTCGTATCAAGGTCAACTTGGCGAGTTGGTGATTTTTGCTCGAGCTTTGACTGATGAAGAAAGACAATCGGTGGAAGACTATTTGGGTAAGAAATGGAATAGTAAGATTTTACGTACTATTGGATCATCTGCTGCTTCTGGAGGTATTGGTGGAAGTTGTGTTGGTGGAACAGTTGGCACTGATTCATGTTTGACTCCTTGTACAGTTACTGCTGCGGTTGGAATTACTGATACTACTGTTGCTGGCGGATCTGGATCTTTGAATTGTAATACCTCACAAAACTTTACTGGTTCATTGCCTTATACCTGTATCAATGGCCAATTTAACTACACTGGTGCCACTGCTTGTTCTTGTGCAAGTGGTTACACACTAAGTGGATCGAGTTGTGTTACTTCAGCTTGTACTGGAGGAACAGAATCAACAGCCACTGTGTCCGGAGTTACTTACAAAATTCATACTTTTAATTCTTCGGGCTCGCTTTCTTGTCCATCCTCTAGAACTGCACAGGTCCTGGTTGTGGGTGGTGGTGGATCTGGTGGTTCAGCAAATCCAAATGCAGGCGGAGGTGGCGGAGGTGGTGGAGGTGTTGTTTATTCCGCTTCATATCCTATTGATGCTACAACTTATTCTGTAACTGTCGGTGCCGGTGGAGCTGGTGTTGCTGCTATTGCTGCTCCTATTGGAATTCCAGGAAATAATGGCGGAGATTCGGTATTCGGAACTATGACAGCAAAAGGAGGCGGAGGTGGAGGTGCTCTTTATAATAATTATAATGGTCGCAGTGGTGGTTCTGGTGGAGGTGGATCTTGGGTTGGTGGTGCCGGAGGTTCATCAAATCAAACTGCTCAAACTAATGAAACTGCTCATTATGGTAATGCAGGAGGAAATGATACTACTCAAGCCTGTGGTGCTGGTGGTGGTGGTGCTGGCGCTACTGCTAGTGGAACCGGAAATTGTATAGGTGGAGATGGTATTCTAATTCAAATTACCGGATCCGATGTATATTACGGTGCTGGTGGTGGTGGTTCTGGTGGTAATCCACCAGGAAGTTTGCCGGGTGCTTCTGGTGGTACAGGTGGTGGAGGTGCTGGTGGTAAAGGGGCTCCTAATACTACAGCGGGAGGAAATGGAACTGCAAATACTGGTAGTGGTGGTGGTGCTTCTACCAGTATTTCATCTAGGATAAGTTATTCAGGAAATGGTGGTTCAGGTATTGTAATTGTACGGTATGCTCAATAAGTAAAATTATTTAACTTAAATCCCGCGTCCGCCTTTATTTTCATGGCTGCGATCTTGCTTCATATTTTTCAATCTTGCGACATAACCCATATTATCAAAGCTGCTGCCTGCAGATTCTTTGTTTTGATTTTCAAGTGCAGTAATGGCAGCCTCAGCATGATGTTTAGCCGCTCTTTTTTTTGCTAAACGATCGCGTTTTTGTTTCCATACTACCGACTTCATGGAAGTAGTATTAAAAGTGTCGGTTGAACCCATTTTATCAACTTCTTCAGAGCGGTCATCCCAAACATCTTTTTCACTACTTTCTTTTCGCTCTTCATCTTCCAAACCACCAACTTCCCGATCTAAATTTCGCTGTTGATTGCTTTCAGGCTTAATCGAATTTTCCGAATTAGCTTCAATATTTTCTGTATTTTGGCTTTTTTTCGCTTCTTCTTCTTGTTCAACTACTTCTTTTTTGATGAATTTTTGATCATCTTCTTCTTCTTCTTTAACATCGTTTTGAATTTGCTGCATCGCTTGAGCCAGTATTTGGCGATTTGATAATTCAGCCATATTTAAAGAAGTTTTTGCAGTTGTTCAATTACGCGTTGTGCCGCGACAATTTTGTTGTCTGGATTTTTAATATCGCAAACGAAAAGAATTTTATGACCTTGATGAATTTTGATCTGGTTCTTGCTTGAAAACACCATTTTCAAAAGTGCATCAGGATTGGCGAATTTGTTGTCTTTGAAGCTTATTACAATTCCATCAGAAATTGTTTCGATACGCTCAACGCCAACTTTGCGACAAGACCATTTTAATCGTGCCACTTCCATCAAATTTTTGACTTCTTGCGGCAATTTGCCGAAGCGATCATTCATTTCGTTTGATAAATCTTCTTCATCTTCCAAATTTTTTATCGCTGAAATCTTTTTGTAGAAACTCATGCGCAGCGACAAGTCAGGCATATATTCTTCTGGAATCAGCAAGGAAATTCCGAGTTTGATTGAAACTGAGAAATCGAGATCGACGCTGACAATTTCATTATTTTCAGATTTAATCGCCGGAGAATTTTTCAACTCCTCAATGGTTTCGAGCAACATTTGTTGATAAAGTTCAACGCCGGTTTCATTGATGTGGCCGGATTGTTCATCGCCAAGTAAATTACCGCTGCCGCGAATATCCATATCGTGAGTTGCAACAGTGAAGCCAACGCCGAGTGAATCGAGATTTTGCATCACTTCTAATTTTTTGCGCGATTCGTCAGAAACTCTGCGATTATCGAGCATAAAATAGCAGTAAGCGCGCATTTTGCCACGACCAACACGACCGCGTAGTTGGTAAAGTTGCGACAAGCCAAACATTTCTGATTTGTAAATAATCATAGTGTTGGCGTCAGAAACGTCGATTCCTGATTCGACAATTGTGGTGGAAAGCAACATGTCGATTTTGCCGTCGACAAAATCATTCATAATTTGATCGAGTTTGCTTGGCGGCATTTGGCCGTGAGCACTGGTGATTTTGATTTCAGGAAGCAGAATTTTCAAACGCGGTTCGATTTCTTCCAAATCGCGAATGCGTGGCACCACGAAGAAAACGCGACCACCGCGATTATGTTCACGCATCACAGCTTCGCGGACGATTACTGAATCGTAAGGCATTACGAAATTACGCACTGCCAAGCGATCAAGCGGCGGAGTTGAAATTAAACTCAAATCTTTCACGCCAGTCAGCGACATTTGCAACGTGCGCGGAATTGGTGTTGCAGAAAGCGTCAAAACGTGAACTTCGTTACGCATTTCTTTCAAACGCTCTTTTTGAGCGACACCGAAATGTTGTTCTTCGTCAATTATGACCAATCCAAGATTTTTGAATTCGATCGATTTTTGCAAAATAGCATGAGTTCCAATCACAATTTGCGCTTCATTTGCGGCAATTTGTGCGCGCACTTCTTTGGCTTTGGTCGGCGTTACTAAACGTGAAAGCTGTACAATTTTTACGTCACTTCCTTCAAATCTTTTCGAAAAATTCTTGAAATGTTGACGAGCAAGCAAAGTAGTCGGAGCAACAACAGCAACTTGCGCTTTATTGTTTTCACTTCCTACAACAATAGCCGCAGCACGCAGCGCAACTTCAGTTTTGCCGAAACCAACGTCACCACAAATTAAACGATCCATCGGTGAACCTTTGCGCAAATCTTCCTCAACTTCTTCAATCGCGCGCATTTGATCTTCAGTTTCCACGAAGCCAAAGCGATTGCGGAACTCATCGTAAAAATGTTGTTCTGGTGTGAAAGATGATGCTTTTTTCAAGTGACGCGCAGCAGCGATTTTTAATAATTCTTCTGCGGCAACTTTGATGCGTTTACGAACTTTATCGCGACGATTTTTCCACGCAGCAACGCCCAAACGATCAAGTTGAATCAGCGGATTATCGGCGCCGTAACGAGTGATTAAACCGATATCGTCAACGGGAACGAATAAAGTGTCGTTGCCGCCATATTCGATTTTGATCATGTCGCTCTTAACATTTCCAGCGCTGATGGTTTGAATGCCTTGGAAGCGGCCAATACCATGATCGCGATGCACAATCAACTCGCCGGCTTGAATCGTTAAACCTTCTTCAATTAATCGTTGGGAAGCAGCGCGGCTACTTTTTTTGCGGACGATTTTTTCACCAAAAATTGCTTGTTCACCAATCAACATTTGGTCAGTAGTTTCAAAACCAAAATGCAGCGGAAGAACTATTGTGGGACACTTCAGGTTGTAATCTGGAAGTAGTTTCGCAACGCGATCTTTGAAAGCTTCGCTTAAGCAAGCGATGACGAATTTTTTGCCGGCAGTGTATTCTTTTAAAAGTTCCAACGGATCACGCTGGTTGGTTTTGCCAGCTAAAGCGAAATCAGGAATAGCTTTGATTTCGAGATCTAAAATACGCTGATTTTTGTCAGCTTCGTCAAATTGGTTGAACTGAATGGCAGTTTGTTTGGCGAGTTTATCACGCAAATCATCGGCACTGAAATAAAGCAATTCCGGCTTAATTGGGTTATAAATTATGCCGTCTTTGATTTTTTGTTCGGCGACGCGAGCTTGATAATATTCGCTGACTAGTTCGTCACGATGTTTGGCGCAGGTAAAAATTTTATCGCTGAAGAAAATTGCCGGCTGACGCAAATAATCAAAGAAATTCGAAAGTTCTTCTTCAAAGAAAAGTGGTAACCAATTTTCCATGCCAGAATAAGTGCGCATTTCCGAAATAGCCGAGTAAAGATGATCGTCGACGGCCGCACCAAAACTGGCGCGATATTTTTGACGGAAAGTTTCCACCGATTTTTTGCTCATGATCACTTCGTTACTCGGTAAAATTTCCAGCGATTTTACCGATTCTTGGGTCATTTGCGTTAAAGGATCGAAGACTTTGATCGATTCAACTTCTTCACCGAAAAAATCGATGCGATAACCAATTAAATCTGCAGCTTGTTGCATCACCAAATCAACAATGCCGCCACGCACCGCAAATTCGCCAACATTGTTGGCGCAAGCTTGGCGTTCATAACCTTTGGAAACCAAAACCTCGGCGATTTGCGTAATCGAAATTTTGCTGCCAACTTGCAAATAAAGTCCTAAATCCTTGATTTGTTTGGGCTGAATCGTTTTTTGTAAAATTGCATTGATACCGGCAATAACGAAAAATTTTTGGCCATCTTTACGTGTGATTAATTTGTAAAGCGTCTTGATTCTTTCAGACAAAATTGCCGCTTTTGGCGATGCACGATCATAAGGCAGAGAATCCCAAGCCGGAAAAACCAAGATTTGCGTGTCTGGTGCAAAGAACTGAATTTGCTTTTGTACCATCTCAATTTCAGCGTCATTTTGAGCGATGAAAAGCGTGTCAGAATCGGGAAAATTTTTAGCAATTTCGGCAGTCAAAAAAACCTGCGCATCCGCGGGAGTTTTGATTAAAACACAAGATTCTTTGATTTGTTTTAGCTTAACTTTGTAATCCATTTTAAGAAAGTTTTTCGACTGAGAAATAAGCCTCGCTAGAGTTGATATCTGGGGGCAGAATTGCGATGCCTTGTGATTTGGCGGCTTGTAGGAAGATGTTGATTTTGTCGGTGTTGTCGATCTCTAAATTAATTGAAGCGGTGAAAAATTCGACAGGGTAGTGCGCTTTCAAATAGGCGGTTTGGTAAGAAATTAAAGCGTAAGCGGCAGCGTGAGATTTGTTGAAACCGTAGCCCGCAAACTCGTCGACGAGGTCGAAAATTTCGCCTGCTTGTGTTTCCGGCACGTTGTTTTTCATCGCGCCTTCAACGAAAATGGCGCGCTGTTTGTCCATTTCTTCTTTGATTTTTTTACCCATAGCGCGACGAAGCAAATCAGCGCCGCCCAAAGTGTATCCCGCCAAAACGCGGGCGATTTCCATAACTTGCTCTTGGTAAACAATTACGCCGTAAGTTTCTTTCAAAGTATTTTCCAAAAGCGGGTGCGGATATTCGATTTTCTCAAGTCCGTGTTTACGGCGAATATAGGTTGGAATGTTGTCCATCGGACCTGGGCGATACAGCGAAATAAGTGCGATAATATCTTCGATTTTATCAGATTTCATTTGGCGCAGAACGGAACGCATTCCCGAAGACTCGATTTGGAAAACGCCGATAGAATCGCCTTTGGCCAACATGTCGAAGGTTTTTTTGTCGTCGAGACGAATGTTGGAAATGTCGATTTTAACGCCGCGAGTTTTTTCGATTAATTTTACAGCTTCGGAAATTGTAGTTAGAGTTTTCAATCCCAAAAAGTCGAATTTAACCAAGCCAGCACTTTCGGCATATTTCATCGAATAACCAACCGCTGGCATTTCTGAGCCTTCGTCGTTGTAGAGCGCACAAATTTCGTGGAGCGGTTTATCACCAATCACCACGCCAGCAGCGTGAGTTGAGGCATGGCGATTCAAGCCTTCAAGTTTTAAACCAATATCAACCAATTTATTGACTTGCGGATCTTCCAAAATGGCTTGCTGCAAGTCTTTGTCCATTTCAATGGCCTTTTCTAGCGTTACGGCTTCGATGGCGTTAAATGGAATCAATTTACAAATGCGATCAACTTGGTTGTAAGCCATTTGTAAAACGCGGCCAACGTCTTTTAGCACAGCGCGTGCCTGCAATTTTCCGAAAGTTATAATTTGCGCGACATATTCGCGGCCATATTTTTTTTGTACGTAATCGATCACTTCGTCACGGCGCGATTGGCAAAAATCGACGTCAAAATCTGGCATTGAAACACGATCAGGATTTAAAAAACGCTCGAAAAGAAGTCCGAAACGAATCGGATCAAGATCAGTAATTTGCAGCGCCCAAGCCACAATTGAACCAGCCCCAGAACCACGCCCCGGACCGACAGGAATATCGTTGTTTTTAGCCCATTTTATGAAGTCCGATACGATTAAGAAATAGCCGTCAAACTGCATTTTGGTGATGACGGAAACTTCAAAATCAAGACGCGCGAAATATTGTTGGCGCAATTCTTGTTGAGTTGTTGCGGCAATTTCTTCAACCGCAAATTTACTTTGAAGGCGCATTTCTAAACCTTCTGACGCTTGTTTTTTCAATTCTGCCGCTTCGTTGAAATCAGCGGAATTATTGAAGCGCGGTAAAGTTGGTGGGCGTTCAAAGGCCATGATGTGGCACTTTTTAGCGATATTAACCGTATTTTCGATGGCTTCGGGAAGGTCGCTGAATAATTCTTCAAGCTCTTGCGGAGATTTAAAATATTGCTCTGGCGAATTTTTTTTGCGATCAGCTTCCAAGAAAAATCTACCTTCGCCAATACAGCTCAAAATATCTTGTGCTTCATGCATTTCGCGACTCAAGAAATAAACGTCGTTGGTCGCAACTAAAGGCAGATTATTTTTGAAAGCGAGATCGATAAATTTAGCTTCGAGTTTTTCTTCAATTGCGGTGTTGTGGCGGGTGATTTCGATGTAAAAATTATCAGCAAAAGTTTGCGATAATTGTTTGACTAAATCTTGAAGTTTATTGTCTTGATTATTGTTTATCAGCTTGGCTAAAGGGCCTTCAACTCCGCCAGATAAAGCGATTAAACCAGCGGATTTTTCGGTCAAAAGTTCGAAATTAATGTGTGGAGATAAACCATTTTCTCTATTTAAAAAGCTATGTGAAACCAAGTACATCAGGTTCTTGTAGCCTTCATCATTGCGTGCAATTAAAGGCAATTTTGAAAAAGAGTTTTCGATGTCGAGGTTGGATAGGTTTTTTTGATTCGGATCGTTGAAGCGAATTAATATTTCACAGCCAATAATTGGTTGAATTCCTGCTTTTTTGCAGGCTGAAGAAAATTCAAGCGCGGCGAAAAGATTTTGGCTGTCCATTATGCCAATTGCGGGAATTTTGAAGCTTTCCGCGCGTTTTATTAAATCTGGAATTTTAATCGCGCCTTGGCAAAGCGAATAGGTTGTGTGATTTCGTAAAGGAATGAACATTTTTGGGAAATAAGCTGGAAAAATTTATTGCCCAATAATCAAAATTTTTTGCCAGAAGTTCAATCGAAAAAATAGTTCTTTATCACGATTTAAGAGCTTTTTAAGAAAGTAATATGATTTTAGTTAAAAAATTACTAATCCTCAATTTTTACGATTATGCGCATACTTTTACTGGAAGATGATTTGATGTTGGGCAAGGCGATTAAAAATGCCTTGGAATCATCGAATTACGTCGCTGATTGGGTTACGAATTTTGAAGATTGTGAAGCGGCTTTGAAAACGACTAATTTTGAAATTGTACTTTTAGACATCAATTTACCGCAAGGTTCGGGTTTGGATATTTTGAAAAAATTACGTTTGGAGAAAAATTCTATTCCGGTTTTGATTTTGACAGCACGCGATTCAGTTGCGCAAAAAATTGAAGGTTTAGATTTGGGAGCTGATGATTATTTGCCAAAACCCTTTGATATTGAAGAATTATTTGCACGCATTCGTTCTTTGGTGCGTCGTAGTAAAGGAATTGTAACTGCAGTTTTGCAGTGTGGCGATGTTGAGTTGAATCCTGCGAGTTTTACGGTCAGTAAGTCGGGGAACAAAATTGAAGTATCGCCTAAAGAATTTATGATTTTGAAATTTTTACTGGAAAATATAGGAAAAATTATTTCGCGTTCCCGTTTAGAAGAGTTACTTTATAGCTGGGATAACACTGTTGAAAGCAATGCCGTTGAAGTTTATGTGCATCATTTGCGAAAAAAATTAGGAAAAAATTTTATAAAAACAGCGCGTGGTTTTGGTTACGTAATTGATAAAATAAATGTTTAAAAAATTTTTTATAAAATCGGAAAAAACTTCTCTAAAGAAGAATTTGATAATTACGCTGTCATCTCTTCTTGTTGTTGCTATAACAATGGTATTTTTGATTGGATATTTCTTCGCCAAAAATGAAATTACTAAAGTTTTTGACGCCAATTTAGTGAAATCAGCTAAGTTGATTTCCAGCTTAATTAAACATGAAATTTTGGAAGGGAGAAAATATCATGTTGACCTTGATTTGACTGGTGTTGAGTCTCAAGAAATTTATCATCGCTATGAATATAAAATCCATTCGCAGATTTGGAATAACGATAAATTAATTTATAATTCTGATAAAAATTATAATGCCGAAAGGCCTGATTATGAAGGTTTTAAAGATGTTGATTATGAAGGTAAAAATTGGCGTTCTTTTGTAATTGATGATCAAAAAACACGAGTAAAAATTTTAGTAATGGAGCAAGAAGAAATCCGCCAAGAGCTTACGAATGAAATTATATTATCGTTGTTTTTGCCTCTGATTTTTGCCTTTGTGCCGCTATTTTTGATTATTGTTTTTACGATTAATAAAAGATTGCGACCTTTAGAAAAAATGGCGCAGAAGATTGAGAAGATGTCGACTAAATCATTGGAAAAATTTAGTGATAATCAGGCTCCGCTTGAGCTTGAGCCATTCATAAATTCATTTAATTCTTTGATTGAGAAACTGAAAGATTCGATGAATTTAGAAAGACGTTTTACTGACTATGCGGCTCATGAGCTGAAAACTCCTTTGGCTGCGGTTAAGATTCAAACACAACTTTTGTTGAAAACTAAAGACGCGCAAAAACAAAAAGAATATTTGCAAGATTTGAGTGACGGCATTGAACGTATGACACATATGATCAATCAGCTTTTAACTTTAACGAGGTTGGAGCCGGAAAATAATCAGATTCAGCGTGAGAATTTTTCATTATCCTCGGTTATTAACAATATCGTTGCGATGTATTCTCAGCAAATGGTTGGCAATAAAATTATTTTAGATTTTTCTCACGATCACAAAGGGCAAGAAGTACTAATTAATGCCAATAAGACTTATATTGAAATTATGGTTCGTAATTTGTTGGAAAATGCCGTTAAATATAGCCCAGATAATGGTGTGATAAAAGTTGAGATTCTACAAAATGCCCAAGAAATTATTTTGGTAATTACCAATTCTGGTGCGACAATTGGTGACGATGATAAGGCTAAATTATTCGATAATTTTTATCGTGCCAATATAGGCAGCCACCAAGATAAACAAGGCAGTGGTCTTGGATTGGCGATTGTTAAAAAGATTGCTGAACTACACTCAGCTAAAATAGATTTTACTTCACAAAATGGGGTGAACAAAGTTGAGGTTAAATTTTAACTTGTACCTTCATAAGACTAAAAAATCGGCATAAAAAAAGCCCTCAGATCTTTTGACCTGAGGGCTTTTTAACTAAGTTAGTTAAATCCGATTATTCGAATTTAACGTCAACTTTAGTAATTTTTTTGTTAAGTCTTGTTAAAACTTCTTCAGAAATATCCAAACCGTCTTTGAAAAACAAAGTTTGAGCTGCTGGAACGATAACATCTAAATCTTTTTCTTTAGAAACTTCAGCAATGATTTCTTTAACTTTTTCGTTAACTTTGCTCATGCTGTCCACTGAAGCTTTTTTCAAGCTGCTTTGTTTTTTCTCAACTAAAGCTTTTAACTCAGTAACTTTTTCTTCGAATTTTTTAGACTCTTTTTCGAAAGCTTCTTTTGAAAGGACGTTTCTTTTGCCTTCAATCTTTTTTTGTTCTGCTTCTAAGTCTTTTTGTTTTTTATCGACTTCTTTTTGATATTCCCCTTGTTTTTTGCTAACTTTGCTTTGGATATCACGCATTGCAGTAGATTCTTTAACGATTTTTTCAACGTCAAGAACTGCCAATGATCCGGCAAATGCATTAAAAGAGAACAACGCGCAAGCGGTTGATAGTGCTATAAAAGTTTTTTTCATTTTTACTCCTATTGGGAATTATTGATTGTGAATTTTGTTAGTGGTGTCTTGGAATGATTGACTTCAGCGGTTTTTTAAAACCAAATCAAAAAGACTGGCGCAATCTATTTTTGCATTTTTTTAAATTCAAGCTGCTGAATTGATAAAGTCCTTTTTTGATACTTGTAATTTCTCAAGTGCCGATTAGCTTAGAGCTTCTTCAATTTTCCGCTCTTAATTTTTTACAAAAAAAATGACAAAATCCAAAAATACCAACAAAAATAATATTGTTCGTCCTTCAGTAAAAGAAGCTGAAGCTGCAGTTAGAACTTTAATTGCTTGGGCAGGTGATAATCCTGATCGTGAAGGTTTGATTGAAACGCCTAAAAGGGTTGTAAACGCTTACCGTGAGTTTTTTCAAGGTTATGATGAAGATCCAGAAGAAATTTTGGGTAAAACTTTCGAAGAAGTTGGTGGATATGATGACATGGTGTTGTTGAAAGATATGCGTGTTGAATCACATTGTGAACATCACATGGTTCCAATTATTGGAAAGGCTCATATTGCTTATATTCCTAATAAAAAAGTTGTTGGTATTAGCAAAATTGCTCGTCTTTTAGACGTTTTTAGCAAACGTCTACAAACTCAAGAAACTATGACTGCTCAAATAGCGGAAACAATTTATAAAGTTTTAAAGCCAAAAGGTGTTGCTATACTTGTCGATGCGAAACACCAGTGTATGACAACTCGTGGAATACATAAGATTAACACTACTACAATCACTAAAAGAATGTTGGGTTCATTCAAAAATGATCCAGAAATGGAGAAGAAGTTTTTGATGATGATCAATTTAAATTCTGACCAATGCTAATTAGTCATAATTGTCGTTTGATTTTGGCTTCAACTTCTAAAGTTCGTAAAAAAATTTTGGAAGAGGTTGGTTTGCAATTTAAAGTTATGGCACCACTTTTCGACGAAGAACAAGGCAAGAAAAAAGTAAAATTATCGCCACAAAAATTAGCGATGTATTTGGCACAACAAAAAGCTTTGTCAATTAGTGAAAAGTTTCCAGATGCTTATGTTATTGGCTCTGATCAAGCTTGTGAGTTTGAAGATAAAGAAATTTCAAAATCGAATAACGCCACAGAAGCTTTAGCTCAACTTAATAAATTTAACGGAAAAGTTCATTTTCAAAACAATGCAGTAGTAATTGCTTTGAATGGGAAAATTGTTTTTCGTAAATTTTCGCGAGTTAAACTGCAAATGCGCAAAATGACTACTCAAGAAATTGAAAACTATGTTGTTTGTGATCAACCTTGGGGTTGTGCTGGTAGTTATAAATATGAATCACTGGGCAAACATCTATTTGCTAGAATTTCTGGCGATTATTATTCAGTCTTAGGATTGGCAATACAGCCAATTTTGAACTTCCTTCATCAAAAAAAATTAATTGAAATAAAATGAGCTTTTTCACCTATGAGACGATGCTGAGTTTGGCGACTCTCACCTTTTTAGAAATAATCTTGGGTATTGATAACTTGGTATTCATTGCCTTGGTAGTTAGTAAATTACCGAAAAAAAGCCGTCAGTTTGCTCGTGCTTTTGGTTTGGGCTTGGCATTCTTAATCAGGGTTTTGATGCTTTTGACTCTTTCTTGGGTTATGACTTTAGTAGAACCAGTCTTCTTTATCGGAGAAAAAGGAATATCATTTAAAGACCTTTTGTTAATTGCTGGTGGTTTATTCTTGATGGGTAAAAGTGGTCTCGAAATTTATTCTGACGTTAGACATGGTCTAAATTCTGAAAAAGGTGAAAAGCAAATTAGCGTTGGCAAAACCATGACAGCAGCAATTTTGCAAATTAGTATGATCGATTTTGTCTTTTCTTTCGACTCAATAATTACAGCAGTTGGAATGACTAACAACATTACAGTAATTATTATTGCTGTTGTAATCTCAATGATTTTGATGTTGTTCGCTTTGGAAAAAATCAACTATGTTTTACACACTTATCCATCTCTAAAAGTAGTTGCATTGGCCTTCATCTTTATGGTTGGTGTAATTTTGCTTGCTGACGGTATTCATTTCCATATTTCTAAAGGTTATCTTTATTTTTCGTTATTCTTCACTCTGGCAGTGGAATATCTTAACATTTTGGCTCGTAAGCGTCATTAATTTATCGTTTAAAATTATGAAAAATTCTCTTCGTATTTTCGCAGTTCTAAGTGCTGCAACTATTCTTTCTTCTTGTGCTGTTATTGACAGATTTACTTACAAACCAAATGAAATTACTTCTTTGGAAAGAGGTCAAAAAATGGAAGTAAAAAACTTCTTCAATGGTGATATTGAAGTTTTCGCCATAACTCAAGACAACTATGGTAAAATTATAGGTACTTTTACTGGTAAGATGAATGGTAAATGGGACGACAACAAAGGTGTAGTTCAGCAAAATTTTTCTTATGATAATGGCAAAAAAGACAACAGAACTTGGTTAATTACTGCTGATTCTGATGGTACTTTCAGTGCTGTTGGACACGATGTTACTGCTCCGGTAAAAGGTAGACAGGTTGGTAATGCAATGCAAATGGTCTACTCACTTTTGATTAAAACTGATAATGGCAAAAAAATTGTCGATCATGAAGATAATTTTTATTTAGTTGATGACCGTTCAGCAATTGGTACGATCCTTTTGAGACAGGATGGAGTTTCTGCTGGTAAATCAATTGTCTCATATAGAAAGATTGGTAAAACTGATAAATCGGAAAAAATAGAAAAATCTGATAAGTCTGACAAATCCGACAAATCCGATAAGTCCGACAAATCTGAAAAATCTGATAAGTCAGAAAAAATATCTGAAAAATCTGAATAAATATGCACAATAAGCACATCATTTTCGCTCACTCTTTCGATCACAATGGTTCATCCAAAAAACTAGACAACGATCTAGTTACCAAAGAGTTAGAAAATGATGGCTTGTGTTGGGTTCATCTTGATGCATCGAGTAAACAAACGAGAAGTTGGTTAGAAAAAGAGGTTACATATCTTGATCATTTGATCGTTGATGCCTTATTAGCTGAAGAAGCCCGTCCCAGAATCGTTGAATTCGATAAAGGAATTTTAATTATTCTTCGTGCCATAAACTTTAACAAAGGTGCGAACCCAGAAGATATGGTGTCGATTCGTATTTGGATTGATAATTGTCGTATAATTACAATCCAGCGTCGTAATGTTAAGTCAGCTTTCACTATTTCTGAAAATATTAACTCTGGTAAGTTAATTAAAAATTCAGGCGAGCTTTTATACAATTTGCTTTATGAAACCTTGTCCGACATCTCAACTTTTATTGACGGAGTTAGTGATTCTTTAGATTACCTAGAGAAAAAAGTAACTAGCACTCATGATATGATTTTTCGTGAGCAAGTTATTAAGGCTAGAAGTCAGTCAGCAGTTTTAAAACGTCATTTAATTCCTCAAAAAGAAGTAATCCGTAAACTTCAGACAATTGAACATTCCTTCATAAATGATTGGGCGCGCCGACATTTCCAAGAAAATTATGAAAATATTGCCGGAATGATTGAAGAAGCTGAAGAGGCTAAAGATAGATCACAAATTCTTCACGATGAACTTTCTAACGCTTTAAGTGAGAAGCTAAACCGTAGTATGTATAAGTTGTCTATCATCACATCAATTTTTATGCCTCTGACTTTCGTTACAGGAATTTTTGGTATGAATATTGGTGGAGTTCCTGGTATTGGAAAAGCAGAAGCTTTCAATCTTTGTATGTTCGGTATGTTATTAATATTTTTACTGCAAATGCTGTTTTTTAAACGCGGTAAGTGGTTTTAGTGATGCGTAAAATATTGTTTGTTTGTACAGGAAATATTTGTCGTTCACCAACAGCTCACGCAGTTGCGCTTAATAAAGTAAAATTCGCTGGGATGGAAAATTTTTTTCTATTTGATTCAGCAGGTACAGAAAGTTTTCATCAAGGTGAAAGGCCAGATCCAAGAACAATGGAAGTTGGACAAGAAAGGGGAATTTCATTTGCGGGAATCTACTCTCGTAAAATCACCGCTCAAGATTTTACAGATTTTGATTTGATTTTATGTATGGATCGTAGTCATAAAAAAAGATTGATAGATATTTCTGATCCAAAATATCACGCAAAAATACATCTTTTTTTAGAATTTTGTGATGCAAAAAATCCTTGGCAAAATGAAGTCATCGATCCCTATTACAAAGGGAATCAAGCCTTTGAAATGGTTTATGATGTGATTGAAAACGCAGTCGATAATTTAATTAAAATGAAGTAGCATCTGGCAAGATAAAGAAATGCAAAACACCAAAAAAACTCCAATTTTGATCATCATATTTCTTCTCTATTTAACTTCCTGCGGTGGAGGAGGTGGAGGCGGCGGAAATAGTAATTATCCCACTACATCCAATGTTAATTTATCTTCAGATTGGATCAGCTCCTTTTTGACTTCTGAAGTTGATGTCTACAAAACTACGGAATATCAAGCTCAATGGGGCTTGGGGAAAATTAATGCCGCAGAAGCTTACGCTTTACTTGATTCAAACTCAAAAAATATTGCAGGAAATAATGTTACCATATCTGTTGTCGATAGTGGTGTACAAACTAATCACGTCGAAATTGCCAATAATTACAGCTCATCTGGAAGTTTTGACTATGTTAATAACGATCTAAATCCATCTGATGATGATGGTCACGGAACACATGTCGCAAGTATTGCCGCCGGTGTTAAAGATAATTCTGGAATGCACGGTGTGGCTTATGATTCGACAATTATTGCTCAAAAAGTCTTAGATGCTTCTGGCTCAGGAACTACTAGTGATGTTGCCAGCGGTATTAATAATTCGATTTTGCAACAAGCAGACATAATAAATCTGAGTTTGGGCGGCTCTTCTCCCAGCACAACAATTTACAACGCTTTGGTTGATGCAAAAAATAACGGAGTTTTAGTAATCGCAGCTACTGGTAATGATGGCAACTCTCAGCCAGATTATCCGGCTTACTATGCTGCTAATTCTAATTTAGCCGGATATGTTTTAGCAGTTGGTGCAATTGGTTATGATGGAACTTTGGCTAGTTATAGTAATTATTGTGGTGATGCTAAAAGCTACTGCTTAGTTGCACCGGGTGGCTCAAATGATGGTAACTCAGCTCATGGAATTTATGCTGCTTTGCCGATTGGTTCGACGATCGATCTTAATTCTTCTTATGGATGTGATAGTTCGGGTTATTGTTCATTGAATGGTACTTCTATGGCAACTCCGATGGTTGCTGGTGCTGCTGCTGTGATCAAGGGTGCTTGGTCATTTTTAACTGCGCCGCAAATTTCTAATATTTTGTTAACTTCGGCAAATCGCAGTTTTAGTGGTTATGATGAAAATAAATACGGACAAGGAATTTTAGATTTATATGCAGCTGTTCAAGCACAGGGTCAAAATACTTTAGGATATGGATCATCAGTAGTTTCAAATGCTGGTTATGATGTGCGTGATTCTGCAATAACTAGTGATGCAATTTTTGGTGATGCTTTTGCGACCAGAGTTGTGCCACAACTATCAGCGGCAATATTTTATGATGATTATGGTCGCGATTACCAAGCTAATTTAGGAAGTAAAATTGCTGTGCGTTCCAATAATATAGGGGCCAGATTTAATGCGATCGCTTTCAATAATTATAAAACCCAAATTCTTCCGTTAAATTTTGGAAAACAAAGTGCGACGCAGCTTAATTTGCAAATACGCTCTTATTCAAATCAAGCAGCGTCAAATCAATTGGGTTTGAAATATGCTACTGTTGATCATAGCCAAGAAGACAAGACTTTACTTGCTGGCAGTGGTTTTTCTTTTTCACAGAATTTCGACCAAAATTTTATTAGTAACTCAAATATTTTGTCAGATTTTAAGTTTGGTTTCTCATTTAACCGTGACGAAGTCAGCAAAATGACGAACAGTAAGTTCAATAATTTAGGATTTATTTCTGTAAATAATTGGGCATCTAATCCTTTTCAGTCTTTTGTGACGAATTCTTATAATTCGGCTAATATTTATTCGCCGATTCAGCGTAATTATAATCAAATATTTTTGGCGACTAAACTTTTTGATGAAAAATTTGCCATCAACTTTTCACAACAAAATGCTTATGATAGCACATCAATGTTTGCTGTTAGAGCTATCCAAAATCGTGTAAGTGATTTCAATTTTGCTTACGTGCCAAATTCATCATCTCAGTTCTCAGTTTCTTTTGGTAACCTAAACGAATTTCAAAATAATATTTTAAACTCGAAAGCTGTTGGTGCTTTCTCAGCCGCTGGTAATGCTAAAACTTCTTACTGGAAATTGTCTCTAAACCAAAAATTGTTTGCTGATTTGTCGATGATTGCCAGCTATGCGGAAGGAAAAACAACAGTGCAGGGTAATAATTTGGGAATATTTCGTGATTATAGCGACATTCTTAGCTGTAGCACTGCAATTGGTTTGATTGATGAGAATTTTTTAGGCGGCAAATTCGGTTTGATTTATTCTCAGCCAATGCGTGTTTACAGTGGTAGTGCAGTTGTAAACATTCCGGTTGCTCGTGATGAAAACGGCAATATTTCGCGTTATTCGACTACGGTTTCTTTGAAACCAAAAGGGCGAGAACAAGATATAGAAATTTTTTATGCTAAAAATTTAGAGTTTGTTCACTTTATTGAGTCGGCTCTAAAATTTAATTTTATCGTACAAAGTCAGCCATCAAATATCAAAAATGCAGATAATGCTTATCTAGGAATGGTTAATTGGAACGGTAAATTTTAGCTTGAGGATCAATATTGTTGAGTAAAGCACGTTTTACAATTGCGTGGCATAGCAAGTTTACGATTACTAAGTTTACAAAAATAAGCGCAATAATTTTGGCAAAGGAAACCCAAGAAAATTTATCCATTCCAATCGCCAAAAGTATTAATGGAATAAAGTAGCAATTTGCGATCATCACAATGTGCGACATAGTAAAAACGTCGCGTGCTTTTTTGAAAGCTAAGCTGGAAATTATCAACAAAACACCTCCCAAGCAGCCAATTACTAAAGCGAAATAATGTAACATCAGATTTTCTTTTTGTTATAAAGTAAAAACAGAACGGTGACTAATTTTAGTAAAAAAAGTATAATCGCGATGTCGAGTATTTCGTCGAAATTGGCTACTGAGTTGGCCAAAATCAAGATGATGATATTAGTTAAAATAAAGTAGAAGCTGATAATTTTTTCGTAAGCATTTGAAGCGCGTAAGAATCTGAAACTAATAAAAGCGATGGATATCGCGATTAAAAATGATACTATTTCTGCGACTAAAATTACTTCCTGCATTAGTAAATTCCAGTTGGAGAGCTTTCTGATTCTTTATCGCCAAAATCTTCATCTTCTTTAGAGTCAGAAGGTGAATCAGAATTGTCGAGTGAATCATCAATTTTAAAGGCTTCGAAAAATACACGTTCTTTCGGAGTAGAAGCTGAAGGGAATTTGCCAGTTGCACGATCAACTTTAACAAACTTTACAGAACTTGGAACACGGAAAGGTGTTGAAGGAGTATCTTTAAGCGCTTGTTTCATGAAATCGATGAAAACCGGCAAAGCGACAGAAGAACCAGTTTCATTGGAACCCAAGCTTTTTGGTGTATCAAAACCAACGTAAACTCCGGCAACTAAATCTGGTGAAAAACCAACGAACCATGAATCGTAAGAGCTGTTGGTTGTACCAGTTTTACCAGCGATAATTTTGCCAATTGCTTTAGCGCGAGCTGCAGTTCCTCGTTCAACAACACCTTGTAGCATAGAGGTGATTTGGTAAGCAGTTGCAGAATCAGTAACTTGCTCTTTCGAATCATCAAGGAATGGAATTGTTACGGAGTTAATGTCTTTTTCGATATTGCCGTTGGCATCAGAAATCATGCAATATTCACATTTTCTTTTGTCACGACGATAAATAGTTACGCCGTTACGATCTTGAATTTTTTCAATCATTGATGGAGTAACTTTTTTACCACCATTTGCCATCATTGAGTAAGCAGTAACCAAACGGAGTAAGCTGGTTTCAGTTGATCCTAAAACAAGGGAATAAATTTTTTGTGGATCATCGTTAACGCCAAATCTTTTGACTACGTCAACAACTTTATCCAAACCAATTTGATCAGCCATACGCACAGTCGTAACGTTACGCGATTGTTCTAAACCAGCACGCAAAGTGTTGGGGCCATAAAATTCACCTGAATAATTAGTTGGGCGATAAGGCGGTAATCCAAAACCTTGGTTTAGAGTGATTTCTTCATCCATAATTACCGTTGCCGGTGTCATACCATTTTCAAGTGCAGCGATATAACCGAAAGGTTTCATTGTAGAACCTGGTTGGCGCATAGCTTGAGTAGCACGGTTAAATTGGTTTGCGGCATCAACATAACCGCCAGTCATTGCCAAAACGCGACCGGTATGAGGATCCATAGCTAAAAATGCGCCGTTAACTTCAGGAATCTGGCGTAACAAGTAGCCATCGCCTTTGCCAGTTTTTTCAACTAAAATGACATCGCCGATTGTTAAAACGTCAGCGACTTTTTTTACAACTGGGCCTAAAGAATCGATACTTAAATGTTTGCGCGCCCATTTCATTGTTGAAATACTGATGGTTCCGAGTTCGCCATTTTCAACTCCGACAGTTGCATTGTCTTTTGCAACTGAGATAACCACAGCGCGGCGCCAAGAATCTTTATAGATTTTTTTGACATTAAACTTTTGTAACTCTTCTTGCCATTTTCCAGTTGAGTCAATTTTACCCAAAGCTCCGCGATAACCGTGTTTTTGATCGTAATCTTCAATTCCAGCTTCGAAAGCTTTGACAGCTATTCTTTGTAAATTGGTGTCTAAAGTTGTTCGAACAACGATACCATTCTCAAAAACGTCGTCTGAGCCATAAAGTTCAGTCAGTTCTTTTTTTACGCTATCTGAGAAAAATTCTGCTTTTACAAATTCTTCAGAATCAGCTTGTTTTATCACGATAGGTTTTTCTATGGCAGCTTCACCTTCAGCTTGAGTAATGAAACCTTCTTCGATCATACGACCAATAACCCAGTCACGGCGCGCTTTAGCTTTTTCAATATTTTTGCGTGGATCAAGTTTTGACGGAGCTTTTGGTAAAGTCGCAAGTAAAGCATCTTCTTCGATCGAAAGCTCTTCAATTGATTTATTGAAATAAACTTGCGCTGCTGCAGCAACACCATAAGCGCCAGATCCGAGATAAATTTGGTTTAAATAAAGCTCGAGAATTTGTTCTTTAGTAAAAGTTTGGCTGATACGAAACGCTAAAATCGCTTCTTTGACTTTTCTTTGCAGAGTTCTCTCGCGGGATAAAAGTAAGTTTTTTACAACTTGTTGCGTGATTGTTGAAGCACCGCCAACTGACTCATCGCCACGTAGAAGTGACAAACCATTTTTAACAGAAGTACGAAAGATTGCGAAAGGATCGATTCCAGAATGTTTGTAAAAATTAGAATCTTCAGCAGCCAAAAAGGCGTTAATCAAATGTTTTGGAATAATGTCGATTGGAGCAAAAACGCGTTTTTCTTTGGAATATTCGCTAAGCAAAGAGCCATCAGCAGCGTAAAGACGAGTTGTGATTGGAGGAGTGTAGTTTTTGAGCTGTTCGTAATCAGGAAGATTTTCGCTATATTTTTTGAAGATATAAAATCCGAAAGCACTGCAAATTAGCATCAAAAGCAAAAAGGCTGCGCCAAGTGTTCTGTAAGTATTATTCATTTTTCTTTTTCTTCGAGGCTTTTTTATTTTTATGGAAAAATTCGTTAACAGCATCAGTCAAGCTGGCAACCATTTTCCTTTTGTAAATTAGATTGTTAAGTTGTTTTTCTTCTTCGCGATTAGATAAATAACCAATTTCTATTAAAACAGAAGTGACGTCCGGAGCTGTTAAAACAGCAAATCCGGCAAAGCGATGGCTATTTTGTAAAACTTTAATTTCGGCTTCGTCGATTTTTTTAATCACAATATTAGCAAAACTAGAAGAACGGTTCATTGAGTCGCGTTGTGATAAGTCGATCAAAGTTTTCATGATCTCGGGGCTGGCACCAGAAAAATTAACACCATTTATGATGTCGGCGCGATTTTCTTTTTGAGCCAATAATTCAGCTTGTTTGTCGGATGATTTTTCCGACAAAGTATAAATTGAGAAACCAGAAGTTTGTGAATTTTCAATTGAGTTGGCATGAAGAGAAATGAAGAGATCAGCTTTTAATTTACGGGCTTTTTCGACTCTTTGACGTAGCGGAATAAAAAAATCAGAATCGCGAGTTAAATGAACTTTATAGAATTTGGTGTTATCGAGCGATTTTTTAAGTTCTTTGGCGTAAGAAAGTGTGACGTTTTTTTCTTTAGTACGAGCGTAATCACCAATTGTTCCCGGATCTTTTCCACCGTGACCAGCATCAATTACAATTACCGGTTGTTTGATGGTTGTGATTAGATTTTGCGAAGATTTAGAGTTTTTTGAGTTTTCATTAGCACCGATCAGCTGATAATGTGGTGCAGAGCTTTTAGAACTAGAGGATTCTGTTTCTGTCAGCTCAATTGATATTTTGGCGTATTCTTGGTTTTTAACTTTTTTTACAGCGCTTTTAACAATTGATGTTTGTTGTTTTAAATCGAATACAACACGAGCCACACCTTCTTGGTTGCTGCTGCGGATAGAAGATATGAAATCTGGTGTTTCAATTTTTAATGCTGATTTATCAATTTCAGCATTGGCGATATCAACAACTAATCGATCAGGATTGTTGAGCAAAAAAGCGCGATATTCACTTTTTTTGGATATGATAATTTCAAGGCCATTTTGCGAGGTAAAGTTGATCTTTTTTACAGAAACTTTATCAGCATTTTGAGCATGAATATCGTTACTGACAAAAAGCCAACAAAAGGCAGCAGCAAAAAAGAGCCAACGCATTTTAAGCATTGATAAAATTGTAGTTGTTGGGAGTAGACCAGAGAAAATTTTTCAAAACAATATGAACAAGTTTTATCAGTTGCAACTTTTGTTAAACAGCCGGATTTGATATTTCAAAACATTACTATTTACTTTGTTAGGCTGTCCTTCATAAAAGCACGCTATAATTGGTTTGATGAACCTTTTTAATATAAACTTATTTATCGAAAAAAATGTGCGGAATTGTTGGCGTTGTCGGATCTCAAGACGTTGTCGCTAAAATTATCGATGGTTTGAAAAAGTTGGAATATCGTGGATATGATTCTGCTGGTATTGCCGTGCTTGAAAACGGTGCGTTCAAAACCGTCAAAGAAGAAGGTAAAATTGCCAACTTAGAAGCTTTGTTACAGCAAAATCCTGTTCAATCAATCATCGGAATTGGTCATACGCGCTGGGCAACTCATGGTCGTCCAAGCCGTGAAAATGCTCATCCACATGCTTCATCAACCGTTTGTGTTGTGCATAACGGCATTATTGAAAACTACCAAGAGTTGAAAGAGAAATTACAAAAAAGTGGCGTCGAATTTTTAAGTCAAACCGACACCGAAGTTGTGCCGCATTTGATTGAATATCACTTCAACAAAACATCAGACATCAAAAAATCTTTGATGGCAGCTTTGGAGGAAATTCAAGGAACTTTGGCTTTAGCTGTTACTTTCAAAGGCCATGAAGATGTTATCGCTTTTGCCAAAAAAGGCTCACCGTTGATTATTGGTATCGGCAAGGATGAAAATTATGTCGCCTCTGACTACTACGCTTTGAGCAATAACACTAATAAAATCATTGTTTTGGAAGATGGTGAATTTGGTATGGTTACAAAAAATTCTTATGAAATTTTCCAATCAGATGGCAAAGCGGTGAAGAAGAAAATCAAAACCATGGAAGCTTACAATAACAAAGTTTCCAAAGAAGGTTTTGATCATTTCATGTTGAAAGAAATTTTCGAGCAGCCACGTGTTTTGGAAGAAACAATTCAAGCTTACGTCGATATCGACAGCGTTTCGAGCAACTTGCCAAAATTCCCCTTCGATTTATCCAAAATCAACAAAGTTACGATTGTCGCTTGCGGCACTTCATATTACGCCGGAATGTGCGCTAAATATATGATCGAAGAAATTGCCCAAGTTGAAGTTGAAGTTGATATTGCTTCAGAATTTCGTTATCGCTCGCATCCATTTAGAGACGATAATTTGATGGTTTTCATCTCACAATCAGGCGAAACCGCAGATACAATCGCAGCCTTGAAATATGCTAAAGTTAATGGTCAGAAAATTATGTCGATCGTTAACGTTGCTCACAGCAGCATGGCACAATTGTCGGATGCGGTGATTCGTACAATTGCTGGTCCGGAAATTGGAGTTGCTTCAACTAAAGCTTACACAGCGCAAATCGCGGTTTTGGCTTTGTTCGCAATTGAGCTTGGCGTTTTGCGTGGCAAGGTACAAAAGCAGCAAAAAATTTCTTTGATTTCACAAATTATTGAAGCCGGCTCGAAGATGAATCATTTCTTCGAAGAGAAAGCGATTAAAAATATTAAAAAAATCGCTAAATCGCTAACTCGCGCCAATCACATGCTCTACATTGGTCGCGGCATTTCCCAAGTTACGTCTTTTGAAGCTGCTTTGAAATTGCGTGAACTTTCTTACATCGACGCCCAAGGAATTGCCGCCGGTGAATTAAAACACGGCACAATCGCTTTGATTGATAAAAAAATGCCAGTGATCGTGATTGCGCCAAGTAACGCACTTTTCGAAAAAATCTTATCTAACGCTGAAGAAGTAAACGCGCGTGGCGGAAAATTAGTTTTTGTCAGCGATAAAAAAGGTCTGAGCCATTTCGGTAAAATGTCTGATCGTAAAATAGCGATTCCAGAAACCAGCGGCATTATTCAAGAAGCATTGCTGCCAGTTGTTGCAACTCAACTTTTAGCTTATTACGTCGCTTTGTTCAAAGGTAACGACGTTGATCAACCACGCAACCTGGCGAAATCAGTCACGGTTGAATAAATGAACCAAAAAATGCCCGCAAATAAAGAGTTAACAATCATCATACTGTCTTACAACAGCTCGGCAATTATCAGCCAATGTTTGTCGCATCTCAATTTTGACAAATACGAAGTTGTTGTCGTTGATAATGCTAGTTCGGATAAAACTGTTGAAATTGTCGCTGCTAAATTTCCTCAGGCTCAAATTTTAAAGCTTGAGAAAAATATTGGTTATGGTCGTGGCAATAATGTTGCTTTGAAAGAAGTTAAAACAGAATTCGCTTTGGTGATGAATCCTGATTCCATAATGTTGGAAGAAGACATTGATGTGGCTTTGACTGAGATCAAAAAATTTCCGCAAGTTGTCAATGCTGGTCCGGTTGTTTTGCGTAACTATCCTCTTAACAATTCTGAGTTCGCAGAAAAAATTAAGATGATGGATGAAGATTTCCACGGTATCAAAGATTGTTACTGGGAAAAATTAGGCGACAATTATTCGGTCAGATTTGTTGTCGGCGCCGCTTTGTTTTTGCGTGTTAATTTGTTGAAAGAAGTAGGTTATTTTGACGAAAATATCTTCATGTATTACGAAGATGATGAGCTGTGCAAAAGAGTCCGCGATCATGGTTATAAAGCGATGATAGTTACTTCTTGCAAAGCTTTCCATATTGGCGGTGAATCTTCGCAGAAATCTTTACGAGCACTTTACAAAAAATATTGGCACTTATCGTGGTCAAAAATGTATTGGAAAGGTCTGCAAAAAGGTGAAATGCGTTGCAAAAGATCAGCCTTTAAATTCGCTGTTACGAGCTTTTCTAAAGCAATTTTATTTTTGATCACTTTACAAAAAGAAGAAGCAATTAAATCTTGCGCCACAGCAGCGGGAGCAGTGGCATTTTTTGTTGGTTTAGGTGCATTTAAAAATAACGGTGAATCACGCGGTTAATTCGATAAATTTACCTCAAGCTATGATAATCAAAGGGAAATCAATTTTTTTGCAAAGCGTTGAAGTTACTGACGCGCAATTTGTTTTAGATTTACGATTGTCTCGTGGTCAATATTTGTCAGCAACCAGCAATGATCTCGCCAATCAAATTAAATGGTTAGAAGATTATAAAAAACGAGAAGAGCAGGGCAAAGAATTTTATTTTACCATTTGTGGTTTGGATGGTGAAAAAATGGGTTTGATTCGCATTTATAATTTGCAAAAAGACAATTTCACTTGGGGCAGTTGGGTGATTAAGCAAGGTTCTCCGAGTTTTGCGGCGATAGAATCAATTATGAGAGTTCATGATTTTGGTTTTGATCAACTTCATTACGATCAATCTTTATTTGATGTTAGAAAAGATAATTTGAAGTTGGTGAATTTTTATCAAAACACTTTGAAGGCCAAGTTCTTGAGCAGCGATGATCAGCATCATTATTTTTCATACGACAAAGCAACTCACTTAGAAAACAAAAAGAAATATAAGAAATTTTATGAAGATTCCGTTTCTTGATTTGTTGGCCGTTAATGCTGCTTATCGCGATGAAATCAAAGCAGCAGCCTCTCGTGTGATTGATTCTGGTTGGTATGTTTTGGGCAAAGAAGTCGCAGCTTTTGAACAACAATTTGCTAAATATTGTTCTACCAACCATTGCCTTGGCGTTGCCAACGGTTTGGATGCTTTGATATTGATAATCCGCGCTTACAAAGAGTTGGGAATTTTTAAAGATGGCGATGAAATAATCGTGCCGGCGAACACTTATATTGCGTCAATTTTGGCAATCAGCGCCAATAATTTAGTGCCAGTTTTAATTGAGCCTGATTTAGCAACTTACAACATTAATCCCAAACTTATCGCAGCAAAAATTAATCAAAAAACCAAAGCGATTTTGGTGGTTCATCTTTACGGATTGGCGGTTGATATGTTCGCAATCAACCAAATTGCTCAAAGCTATAATTTGAAAGTAATTGAAGATTGTGCCCAAGCTCAAGGTGCGATTTTTAACAATAAAAAAGTCGGAAATTGCGGCGATGCGGCAGGATTTAGTTTTTATCCTGGCAAAAATCTCGGCGCACTTGGTGATGGCGGTTGTGTCGTAACTAACGACGATGTTTTGGCCAACGCTGTGAAAGCTTTGCGCAATTACGGATCTCACGTGAAATATCAAAATATTTACAAAGGCATCAATTCACGCTTGGATGAAATTCAGGCGGCGATTTTGCAAGTTAAGTTGCAAAATCTTGATGATGAAAATGACTATAGAAGAAAAGTTGCTCAACGTTATTGCGTAGAAATCAAAAACCCCAAAATCACTCTGCCGCAACTTCCTGCAGAATCTACGCAACACGTTTGGCATTTGTTTGTAATTCGTTGTAAAAATAGAGATGAGTTGCAGCTATATTTAGCTGAAAATGGAATTGAATCGATGATTCATTATCCAATCGCGCCAAGCAAACAAGAAGCTTACAAAGAGTTTGCTGATTTAGATTTGCCAATAACTTTGAAAATTCATCGCGAAGTTTTGAGTTTACCGATTTATCCCAACCTTAGCTCGGACGCGGTTTCTCACATTATTGCGACAATAAATAAATTCTGAGCTATTTGTTTTGTGAGATGTACGCAAGAAAATCTGCGTAATTTCGTATGTAATCGCTTTCGTCATAATGTTGATTTGCCAAGACAGTCAAAACGCAATTGGGTGAAAAATCATACATTTCATGCCAAATGTCTTTGGTAATAATCAGGCCTTGATGCGGAGAGTTGAGTTCAATGTTTTCTTTGCTGTGGCCATCATCTAATAAAATTTTACAAGAACCGCTAGTGCAAATTAAAACTTGCTCGATTTTTTTATGAGAGTGAAAGCCTCGTCTAACACCAGATTCTGTGCCGTAAATATAGTAAACTCTTTTGATTTCGAACGGGATATTTTTATTTTCTTCCAAGGCGATTAATTTGCCTCTTTCATCGCCTTTGATTTCGAAATTTATTAATTTAATCGGCATTTCTCTTATAAAATTGCGTGACGGTTTTTATTCTTTTTTGGATGCTTCTTCTGAGTTTTGCTGAAAATCCTCTTTTATTTGGTAGAGGATTGAATTCCGCAATATCATCTTTGATTTCTTCTATAATAACTTCGATTTTTTCTTCTTTTTCAATTATTGGTAAAGGCTCAACAATTTGAGAAGTGGCGTTGGCTTTGGCTTTGTCTAAATATTCTAAAAAGAAGTTAAGCGCGTAGTTATATTTTTTATGAATAGATTCACTTAGATGATCAATATTCAAACCTTCTAGCTTAGGATTTTTGAATAAGTCTTGTAGATTCTTAGAGTCGTTATTTTTTTCAAAATATCTTCTAGATAATTGGCTTTGGCGAATGATTTCTTGGCGGTTCAGATTTTTGAGATAATCGTAAAGTTCATCAGGATTTGACCAGCTGAAAGCTTCTTCGTAGCAAAAATCAGCAAAGTTAAAAAGATAACTTTTGTAGTTTTTATGATTGATGATCATTTTGCCGGCTTGCATCGCTTCAATTGTTGTTAAAGCACCGCCCAAAGGAAAAGTTTGAATCAACACATCAACATCATTTTCTATGAGTGCGCTAGAAACATTTTGTACAAACTCAATTCTGACAAATTTATTGTGATCAATGTTTAGGTGATCGAGCTCTTGGTATAAATTTTCCAAATCTTCACAGTCAATAGCACCAATATGAATGTGAGTGCTGTCGGTAATTTTTAAAATTTGCGGAATAATGTGAGAAAATTTGTAGGGGTAATTTTTTCCAGATATTTTTTGAGGAGCTGAGGTGCAGGAAGCAGTAATAATTTTTTTGTCTAGATCTTGGCAAACGTAGTTGGAACGTTTTCCAATTACGTCTGGTCGATTAAAAGGAAAATAGGCTAAATTATTTAATCCCAACTTTTCTTTCAGATAAAAATAGAGATATGGTCTTTTGACGATAATTTTGGTGATGTGTTTGATGTAAAGGCCGATGCTGATTCCGTAATCTAGGTTTAAATTCCAATATAAATTGTTGGTTAATTGTGGCTGTAAAGCAGCCATTACAATGGCATCACCAAGATCGGGAGAGACAAAAACAGATTCGGCTCTTATTTCCGATAAGATTTTCTGAATCCACTGAATTCTTGCGGTTTTTGAAGTTAATTCGTCGTTGTAAATTACTTTGATGTTGAGTTCAGATAGTTTCTGCAATTGTTCCGGATGAGAAATATGACTCGGAGTAGAGAGCAAAATGAAGTTATTACAATCAGTGTAAATTTTGGTAATCCAATCTTCAATTTCACGAGTGTGGCCGCCATCTTTGAAAACTACGGAAGTAATAAAAACATTAGTATTTTTTTGAATAGGGTTTTGAAGATTTTGCAACACTTCTGGAGTTAGTAGTTGTGCGCCGATTTTTTGACATTGCTCATCTACGGACTTGGTATCGACAAAGTGATCAAATGAATCTTTGGCAAAGTTTTCAATTGCCCTTAGATCTTGTTCAATTGCAGATATTTCCGTGTCAAAATCTAAGTTATTTTCCAAGTTATTTACCATCTTCGGAATTTTGGTGATAATTCTTAGCTTTGAAATTGCGCCACATGAATCTGTTCATGATAGAGGTTTTTATAAGTGGTAATGAGTCTTTAATTTCTGATAGAATTTGTTCGGATAAAGTAGGGTTAGATGTAAATACGTTTTGGATGAAACTATCTTTCTTAAAACCAAGTTTAACAAAGCGTTGAGTTAGCTCAACTTCGTAATTTCTGATGACATCAATCTTTTTTTCTTCCTTAGTTACTGATTCAAAAAACTTAATAAACTCTGGATGCAAAAAAACATTTCTTTTGAAAGCAACAAAATAGCTTTGAATATGTTCCGGGAATTGCTCAGTATTTTGAGTTATACCCCAAAAATCACATGAATTTCTCGCTTCCATTGTATCGAAAGTTTGTTTTAAAGATTTGGCCGGATAGCAAGAATCATTAGCTAATATTAAATTATCGTAATTTTTTAGAGTATCTTTTGCGGAAAGTAGACCAATTTTGTAAGATCCGAAGTCATACTCACCATGTTTTTTACTTATAACTTTTGATACCAAATGATCTATTTTTTTTATTTCCTTCTGTTCGATTAAAGTATCGGAAACAAAAATTATATCAGTTGTGATTTCTCTTAGATTTTTGAGATAATCAATCACGTATTCTTCGATGAAATCTAGTTTATCAAAATGCGCAAAAATGACTAAAGTTTTTTGATTCGAATTTATGGCTGATAAATTTCTTTCAGCTTGATTAAAGAAGTTTTTAAGGGCAGAAACTTTCTTAAATTTAGTTCTTTTGTAAAAGATTGGAATTCGTAATATTTTAACAATTTTATTTCCTGACCTAGTGGTTTTTATTTGATAAAAAGTTTTGTAGTTAAGGATTTTATTGTAGGGAAGTCGGCAGATTGTGTTTAAGCTTAGTGTTTTATTACTCTTTTTGTTTTCAAAAATCTCTATCATATCAGCTTTTTTCAGCTCTTTGCCTATTCGATAGAAATGATTTTTGATTAAATTGACATCAAAATTGGTAAATTTTTTGACTATTTCTTGCCATAAAAATGTTAATTTCTCTTCATCAAAAGTGTTGATGTTCTTGTCTATTATAGCGCGTTTTAGCAGAGGAAAACCAGATTGTAGTAAGAAGTAAAATTTATTAGTGTGAACATAATTCATCTGTGAAATATCAAATGTTCTGCCAATTATCTTTAAAGCATGATCGTCATTAGCGTATATGGTTGTTTCTTTGATTAGTTTGACAAGATTTTCAGTTTCTTGGATGTAGTTTTCAAATATCTCTTTACCGATTCTTTTGGCAGCAAAAAAGGCGAATAATTTTTTATTATGTTGTTTGAGAAGCCTACTAAATCCTTCTTCGTATAAGAAAATAATTTCCCATTTATACTTAAGTTTTGTAATGCTTTGGATGAATTGGTCAAAAAAATCTTCCAAAAAAACGCTTTTTCTCAATACTAAAAAGTAGCTTTGCAGGTAGTAGCTTTTGGTTATATAGAATCTGTTATCAACACCGTTTTCATAATCATCTCCAAGTGACCAAGCATCACACTCCGTCTTCTCCATTTCAGAGAAAATTTTGCTAAAGCTATTTACGCAATAGCAAGAATCATTTGTTATTATTACTTCATCAATTTCTGAAAGTTCGTTGCGATATTTATTTTTGAGAAGGCTAAATCCTCTTTTATAGCTGCCAAAATCATATTCACCGTGTCTCTCGCAAATAATGTCAGAAACTAAATCAGATATTTTCTCTATTTCACTTCTGCTCAACAAGCCATCAGAAACAAATATGATTGTTTCGGCATAGTTTTTCAGCTCCCGAAGGTATTGGATTACGTACTGGTCAATCTCTGACTTCAGGTCATAATGGGCGAATATAGCAACTCTTTTCATTTGGAGAAAATTTAATTCGGAAAGATTAGTTAATTCCTTCGAGATAAGTTCTGTAAGGCGAGCCTTTTTTGTATTTGTTAATTAGATTTTGGAATTGGTCTAATTTGATGAAACCTTTGCGATAGCAAATTTCTTCAATACAGGCGATTTTTAAACCTTGGCGTTTTTCGATGGTGTGAATGAATTGTGAAGCTTCCAAGAGTGAATCCGGAGTACCAGCATCAAGCCACGCGAAACCGCGTTTTAGTTTGGCAATTCCTAGTTTATTATTTTTTAAATAAACGTTGTTCACGTCGGTAATTTCAAGCTCGCCGCGCGCAGAAGGTTGAATTGATTTAGTTATTTTTACGACTTCAGAATTATAAATATAAAGACCAGTAACCGCCAAATTTGATTTAGGATTTTTTGGTTTCTCTTCGATTGAAATTGCTCTTTCGCCGTCTTCTCCAAGTTCAACAACGCCATATCTTTCAGGGTCGGAAACGTGATAAGCAAAAACCAAAGCGCCAAGATCGCCGCTTTCAATTTTATCGATGCGGCTTTGTAAATCTTTGCGGTTAATTTCGTTACCGTAGAAAATATTATCGCCCAAAATCAAACAAACATCATCGTTGCCGATGAAATTTTCGCCAATCAAAAAAGCTTCAGCGATGCCTTTTGGTTGGTCTTGTACAGCGTAAGAAATTCTAATGCCATATTCTGAACCATCGCCCAAAAACTTTTCAATATTAGGAGTGTCTTGAGGAGTTGAAATAATTAAAATATCTTTGATTTCTAAGTTGATCAAAGTGGTGAGTGGGTAGCAAATCATTGGTTTGTCGTAAACTGGTAATAATTGTTTGCTGATCACGTTGGTCAAAGGAGCAAGTCTAGTGCCGCTGCCTCCGGCTAAAATAATTCCTTTCATTTTATTCGTTCATTAAAAAAAAGCGTTCTTTGTGTTTATTGGTAAAGTCTTCAATCGTAAGCTCTGTTGCGTTAGAGGCTGAGTTCATTGTTAAAACTTTTCCTGTGTGGTAATTGCCATCAATACTATCAAAAAAATCAATAATAGAACCTTCGCGAACTAAATTTCCAGCTTCAATTTGAACTGAAGAATTGGTTTTTATATCAACTCCTTCCCAAGCTAGAGCAGGGCAGATTTGATAGAAAAAAAATAATGCGGTAATTAATGAGATTTTGGTCTTTTTTTTGTAGTGAGATGATAGTTTCATAATTTTTTGGTGAAATTGTGGTTGACTTTTGAAAAGCTGACGTGTGTATTGCGCGCCCTCTTTCTTGCGAAGATAAAACTACATCTTAAAAAACCAACTAATCTTTCATTTCTTCGGGGCGTAGCGCAGTCTGGCTAGCGCATCTGGTTTGGGACCAGAGGGTCGGGAGTTCGAATCTCTCCGCCCCGACCACTTCTTTCTAGGGCTCACGAGTTTTAGAAAAAATCACATCTTCTTTGTGTCACAACAGTGTCACAAAATACACTTTATAATCTCTAGCCTAAGCTTTACTTGATGCTGCTTAAGCCTTTTTTGGCGAAATAAGAGTTGGTTCTTGCTGTTCTCATCTTTATCGAAATCTACTGATATTTTCTTCGTTCTGATCGCATTGCCTAAAATTACTCTCAATTACCTCTGCTGTCCTGTTGCGAGACCGTTCTCATACCATTGATTTCATCTGAGTTTCCTAGGCGTATACGCAAATTAATACGGGTTTTAATACGCCAGCCATACGGATTTTCATACGGCACATTTTTTAACTTTTGCCCACATTATTAAAAACTTGTGTGAGGACAAAATGAAAAATCGAAACAAAAAACCAGCAATAGACCTGTGTTTACAGAGCATTAGCACAATCTTATTTGAAAAAATAGGAGGTGATAATGACTAAAATTACCACTCCGCCAGGCTACTATAGCGAAGAAGAAATGGCTGCATTTTTGGGGAAAAGTGTTTCCACGCTAAGAGTGGATCATTGCCATAGAAGAAACCGAGTGCCGCCAAAAACAAAATTTGGCAGAGTCATAGTTTATTCCAAAGCTTCGTTTGATCAATGGCTAGAATCGCGAGAAATCAAGCATAGCGCAAAATTCCCTAAAAATTACCGATAATTCTTGAGAAATATGTTAGATTTTAATAGCGCGGAAAATCAGGGAGATCTGCCGAGAAAAATTGATAAAGAGGCAATCAGGGCGCAATTGCTCAATTCGGTTGAAGATGCTCTCTTTTATCTTTTTCCTAAAGGTCATGTTAATAATCACCATTTTCATGTTGGTAGCACCAAAGGAGAGGCAGGCAAAAGTTTGGTTGTCGATCTTAAAGGAGAAAATCAGGGAAAGTGGTTTGATTTTGCTGAAAATGAAGGCGGCGATATTTTTAATTTATGGGAAAGGGCTCGTGGTTTTAGTAAATCAGAATTTGGTTCAGTTTTGATGGATATCGGTGACTGGATTGGCAATCCTTCATATGTTCAAAAAAATCGAAGCTCTGATTTTAATTCACAAAAAGATCTTGGAAAACCAACGGCCAAGTGGGATTACCTTGATAAACAAGGGAAGCTGATTGCCTGTGTTTATCGTTATGATACTGAGGGCGGCAAAGAATTTCGGGTTTGGGATGTCAAAAACAGAAAAGCCAAATCGCCAAATCCAAGGCCACTTTACAACATTATTGGCATTGTTTCTGCCAAAAAAGTGATTCTGGTTGAGGGTGAAAAATCCGCTGATCGGCTTATAGAAAAAGGCTTTACTGCAACAACCGCAATGTTTGGCGCAAATGCCCCGATCAATAAAACCGACTGGTCGCCACTTTTTGGAAAAGAGGTGGTTATCTGGCCAGACAATGATTCAGCGGGAATTGATTATGGCAAAAAAGTTTCTGCTCACCTTTCGGGAATTGCCTCATTTATTTCAATCTTAACTCCGCCCAAAGATAAGCCAGTCAAATGGGATGCCGCCGATGCAGTGCTAGAGAATTTTGACATTGCCAAGTTTTTGGAATCAGCACAAAGCAGCGAAATAAAAATCCCCAGAAATTCGCTTGAAGAATTCAGAAATGACAAGCGTCCAATGCCTGATGATATTATTGCCCCGAGGCTTCTGACTCCTTCGGGAATGTTGCTTATTGGCGGTGCGCCAAAAGTTGGTAAGAGTGATTTTTTGATAAATTTCCTAACTCACATGGCGGCTGGCGAAAGTTTTCTTGGCTTGAAGCCACCACATCCGCTCAAAATTTTCTATCTGCAAACTGAAATCGGATATTTTTACCTACGCGAGCGCATAGAAAAATTGAAAATTTCTGACGAAACTTTTTTGAAAGCTTCAAGAAATCTAATCATCACTTCGCAGCTTCATATGATTTTAAATGACGAAGGAATTGCCGCGTTGCAAAAAGCCATTCTACAAGATTTTCCTGATGGCGGGCCAGATATTATCTGCATTGATCCAATTCGTAATGTTTTTGACGGAGGCGAAAATAGCAGCGAAAACGACAACAGTTCGATGTTGTTCTTCCTGCAAAATCGTGTCGAAAAATTGCGCGCTTTGGTTAACAGCAATTCAGGAATTATTCTTTGCCATCACACCAAAAAAATCAGAAAGAAGGATGTTGAAGAAGATCCGTTCCAAGCACTTAGCGGCGCTGGCAGTTTAAGAAGTTTTTACAGCAGCGGATTGCTTTTACATCGACCAAACGAATATGAAGCAAAAATTCATCTGCATTTTGAACTAAGAAATGGCAATGCAATTTCCAAAAAAATTGTTGAGAAAATCGACAATAAATGGACCGAGTTAAATCTTTTTTCTGAGCGTTTAGTGCGCAAAGATTACGGCAACAGACTTGATGCTGAAAGAGATCGCAAATCAGATGTAATCATCAAATTAATTAAGTCAGAAGCCACAGCGGGACGAGTTTACACCGCCAATCAATTTGCCGAGAAATTTGAGAATAAATGTGGGCTTGGCTATATCGATTCAATTGGAAGAAGAATTTCAATTCTGGCAACTAAAGGTTACATCAAATATAGCCGCGACTTTGCTAAGTTTAAGCTGCAAGCCTCAACTTCAAAATTCGGCATCGTTTGCGTTGAAGGAATGGAATTTTCTTTTGGTGATGACGTGCCACAAGAAGTTTTGCCGACTCATTTCAAATGTCCAAACACCGGAAATACTATGGAGATAACTGATGATCAGGTGATTTGGAGTTATGAGGATGAAGAAAGAGGGGAGGAAAAAGAATAGCGTTTTGCAAGAAATAAAATTGCGGAACTTAAAGCCGAACTGGCTATTTAGCTGGATGAAGAATTGCCAAACTTAGATTAATCAAGGGTTCGTGGTAATAAATTGTTTGTGACTCTTTTATCTGTGCAAGTTCGGCAAAGATTAACAAAGTCGTGCGGAACTTGATTTTATAAAGTTGAGCCAAGCCTTTTGTTTACTGCTCATTTTCAAGTTCGGCAGTTACCTAAAAACGCTTAAGTAAAAAAATTAAGTTTCGCAGCGCAGAACTTCTGATATTACTGCCTTTGTCCGTCTTAACCAAGTTCCGTAGTTGTAAACCCCATATACTATGGGGGTGAAAACACCCCATAGTATGGTTATGGGGATAGCTTTTTTTTCTTGTAGAGTGATAACAGAAAACATGAGACGAGGTAAACTTAAAATCATCTACTTCTTGTATCAGAGCATATACATCGACAAGAGATTAAATATGATTGAGATAACTACTAAAATGGCAAAAGATCATTTTAGCACTCAATTTCAGCAGAATCTAAAAGAAGTTTTAAGATAAGGAGCAACAGACAGTTGCATTAATCTGAAAGCGCTTGATCCCAATTTTTGTAATCAGAAAGCTCGATAAACTCTAAATCAGAAAGTTGAATAACTTTTTTTATATTCTCTGGAGCAATATTTTTTGTGGAATAGGCTGCTAGATTACAATTTTCATTCGTCTTAAGACCTCGATTTTTTAGAAAGACACGAGAGATATTAATCACTAGAAGAGAATATCGATTTAAAGAAGATATAGGAACATCTGCTTCAATGATACAAGGCGTTCCCAGCTCTTTTAAAATTATGCCAGTTTTAGGATTACTTTCGTGACTATTGTAGAGAGCTTCTCCACCCCATGAACGAAAAAACCTTTCTATACCACGTTCACCAGCTATTTTTGGCAAAAAGAAACAAAACCAGAGCATAGCAGCTCTATTTTTATCATCGGCTTCATTCTTAGACTTTAATTCATTTGCTATATCTAAAGATATTAGACCTTGTTTAAGCAAATTATCTATACGACTTGTTAACGAAATAAGATTTTGTAATTTCATCCCGTCACAAATGATGCTAGAAATTTCTGATTCGATAAGTTTGGTACAATGATAACCTTTTAGATGAAAAGGAAGTAGCGCTTCATGCAACTCATCATGTGCTTTGTCATATTGCTTAGCAGAAAAATGTCCTTTTTTAATTCCTGCATGTATAGCTTCGCGTTGATAAATGATGTCATTATGTTTATCTAAGCAATCAAGTAGTGACTGAGGCCAAGTTGATTCATCACTAAGAATAATTACTTTTGGTTTTAATTCAGTTGTCATTTTATTTTTTTAAAATTTCACCGCATGGTTAATTCTAAGCAGAAAAATAAGCTGATAGAATATATAAATTAATCCTTAATCTTCTGAATTTTAGAAGATGATTTGTAGACTACCAAGTGCAACTAAAGGGTGCTTCTTCAAAAAAGTAAGACAGCAACAGGTTCTTAAAAAGGTACTGTGACGAGATTTTTTTTGCGGGTAACGCGCAACCGCGGCACTTTTTTACAGTCAGACTTCTAAAAAGGGTGCGCACTTGGTACGCACTTTTTGCCTCTAAGTCTTGTAAATAAAGGATTTGTCTGGTGCGCACCTTGCAACTTTTTGCGTACCAAGTGCGCACCAAGATTTAAAAATGATATTTTGTGGTGTAGGTTTTGGGTTTGGTGGATTTTGTGTGGCGTGAGGGTAATTTGGTCTTATTCGCCAACAACTCTACCAAGCGTTGATTGAATTGTCGGAATAAATACTCTATTATGAGTGGAGTGTTAATTAAATTTCTTAAACAGATGGGTAACAACAAAACCAAATATCTTTTTAACATATTGTCCGCGTTTTTTGCATTTCTACTTTGGGGAAGCTGGGCTTATTTTATTAATCAAAATATCAAATCTGCCCTAGTTCAAGGGTTGGCAAGTTTTATCATTACGATATTTCTGATAAAATGTGTGACGAAAATTTTTAATTTTTTGGTTTTGTCTAAGGCCAGATTCTTTTTACCCACCGCTGCAACGATTCTAATTACAACATCATCACTGACTGCAATTCACTTTCTTGTGGGTACCAAGAATATCTTCTATACAATTGCTCCGCCTGTATCTGTTGCCACCATCTTTTGTTTTTTTGTAACCGCAAAACTAGAAAAAATTAACCATGACAAGTCTAAATAATAGAAGGCCGCTGAAAGTACGCGATACAAAGCTTGCAAGAGAGTTTGCCTCATTTTTAAGCAAGAGAAATATAACTCCAAATCAGATATCAATTTTCAGCATTATTTTTGCTGCATTTGCTGCAATTTTTTTAGTTTTATCATCCGGTCACAATTGGTTTTTTCCACTAGCTGCTGCGATATTCATACAGTTGCGCCTCTTGTGCAATTTGTTTGATGGGATGGTTGCTGTTGAAGGTGGTAAGAAAAGTTTATCCGGAGAATTATTCAACGACATTCCAGATCGAATTGCTGATTCTCTGATATTAATAGCAGCTGGTTATGCTGTAAATTTTGTTAGTTGGTGCGCGATTCTTGGTTGGTGTGCTGCATTAATGGCTGTGATGACAGCTTACATCAGAACTTTAGCAACAAGCATTGGTGCTCCTACTAACTTTACGGGACCGATGGCTAAACAACATAGAATGGCAGTTATGACAATTTCCTGTCTGTTAACAATCATTGAGAATAGCGGATTTTTTATTTTCGTTGCGCTGATAATAATTATTTTTGGCTCTATGATTACAATTTACCGCAGAACAGTTGCGGCCTATAATTTTTTAGAAAATAAGAACCATGAATAATCTTCCTCACAACTCGTTGTTGGCAATGCTATTTGTTTTGATGCTGTTGATTAGCGCATCAGCAATCAGTATTGCGCTAAAAGTAAAAAACCCAAATCGCGACTATTTAAATCTTCGGCAGCGCATAAAATCATGGTGGTGGATGATTGCCTTAATTTTTGCTGCGTTAGTCATGGGAAAAAAATCATCGGTGATATTTTTTGGTTTTCTGAGCTTTTTGGCTTTGAAAGAATTTTGTTCAATTGCATCTCTCAGACAGGCCGACCGCAGAGTTTTATTTTGGGCTTATCTGGCAATACCCGTGCAATATTACTTCGTTTATATTGGCTGGTATGGAATGTTCATAATTTTCATTCCGGTTTATATGTTTTTATTTTTACCAATCCGAATGGTTTTGATTGGCCAGAATCAAGGCTTCATAAAATCAGCAGCCACTATTCAATGGGCGCTGATGTTAACGGTTTTTTGTATTAGCCACATTGCTTATCTTCTTACTCTGCCAGTTAAAAATGATGCTGCAGGAAGTATCGGACTGGTTTTATTTCTGCTTTTTATAACTCAGTTTAACGATGTTTCTCAATATATCTGGGGAAAGTTGTTTGGTAAAAATAAAATAATTCCAAAAGTTAGCCCCAATAAAACTTGGGAAGGTTTTTTGGGCGCGTTATTTACTATTACAATTTGCTCAGGATTTGCCGCTCCACTCTTAACTCCTATAACATTTGAACTCGGCTTAATATTTGGATTTGCAATTAGTATAGCCGGATTTTTTGGCGATGTCGTAATTTCTTCTGTGAAACGCGACTTACAAATTAAAGACAGCGGCAACTTAATTCCCGGACATGGTGGAATTCTGGATCGCATTGACAGCTTGATGTACACCGCTCCGCTTTTCTTCCACATGATTTATTATTTCGCTTACTGATATGAATCGGATTCTAAAGATTTTATTTTTTGCTTTGATAATTCGGCCCATAGTTTTTGTGATACTTGGATTAAATATTCGCGACCGCGAAAAACTTCCTAAAAAAGGTCCAGCAATTATCGCTGCTAATCACAACAGCCATTTGGATACAATGGTTTTGATGAGTCTTTATCCACTTTCACAAATTCATAAAGTAAGACCAGTTGCCGCAGCAGATTATTTCTTAGCAGGAAAATTTAGATCATGGTTCTCACAAAAAATAATCGGCATAATTCCTTTGGATAGAAGGGGAAATAAAGACTTAGAAAATCTTTTTAGTGGTTGTCATAAAGCTTTAGATAATGAAGAAATTTTAATAATTTTCCCCGAAGGAAGCAGAGGAAATCCCGAACAAATTGGTAAAATTAAGAAGGGAATTTTTTATTTAACGAAAGATCGAAGTGACACTGTAGTTATTCCTGTAGTTATGCACGGCCTTGGCAAATCATTACCGCGCGGTGAGGCTTTGTTTGTGCCTTTTAACTGCGATGTAGCTGTGGGAGATACAATAGAGGGATGTAAAGATTCAAAGGAATTTACAGAAACAGTGCTTCGCAGTTTTAATGAGTTACTGAAGCACTGTATCACAAGCTATTCCAAAGGGTTTTAGTGACAGTTTTTAAGTTTTAAACCCATTGCAGTACAAGATGCTATACGTGTGGTTATTACTACCGTCATCAGAGTAACGCCGGCTACCATTAATACTCCATCAGTAGCTAATGTAACAGGAGTAAAAGCAATTTTTACAGCCTTATCGCCAAAGCTACTTTGCTCAATACTTACTCGGTATTCTTTACTGAATGAAGATGATTTATCATAATTCACACCTGATTCTGGTAAATATCTTGTTCCTACAAGAATGATCTTTTTCTTAAGAAAATCATCATTTGAATGAGCTTTTGTAAAGCCTAAATCCTCAAGAAAACCTTTCTCCTGATCACTTAACTCGACTGAAGAATTTTTTTGAGTTTTGCTTTTTACGGTTACGGAAGCATTTACATCAATTGTGTTATTTACCAAAAAACCATTAATCTCCATCTCTAGCTTTGACCTACTTTCCCAAGACAACAGTTTCTTTATTGCGCCGGATTTATCGTCAAAAATGTAGTGATACTTCTTTCCTAAAAGAACGATTCTTTGCCCATCTTTAGTAATAAGGAAATTTTTAAAGGTTTCGCTGTAGTAGCTCTTTTGCCAAAGCGCATCGGTGCATGATGTAAGATTGGTAGTAATTAAAATAGCAATTAAAAGGGTTTTGATAAATGGCATATAGTGTCTCTTGGGTTGAAGGTTGTTGGTTGAGTCGTTGAAGACAGCTCTATACAAATTATAATTGCAATTCGTGCGATTAATTTATGACGTAATGACATTGATAATTTAAATCTTGTAAACGCTTTTCCAAACATTGATTCATCTTATTACCACATTCATTTTTTGCATTTTGTAAAGATTTTGAAATGCTGTTTATTCTTTTTTCAACATCTTCTGGCAATGGAGCTTGATAATTTATAAAACTTGCAGAGCAGCAATAATCTCGCACATTTTCATGTGAATATTTTCCAAGATTCTTTTTTGCATATTCATCGCAATTTGATGTTTTCTTATCATAAAAATCTTTCTTTGTTTTTGTTTCGAGCTTGTCCATAAATTCAACATCGTCAGAATAGGAATAAGAGCTGCTAATGTTTGATACTGCCAGAATTACAGACATAAATATTAGTAAAATTATTTTTTTCATAATTCGATCCTCTTAAAATTTTTTGTTAAACAAGCTAATAAAACCTAAAAACTATCTCTATTTTCAATTCCAGTAAAAATTATACCACCAAGTTTCACGCCACTTCTCGGATGCCTTAGCGTACGTTTTAAAACAAAATCAAAAACCAAAGGATTGTAGCTATAAATTTCATTTAAATATAGGCGTTCTTGCTTCGTGATCATGCCATATTTCACCAATGATTTGGTTTGAATAATTACGTTAATTGCAGGCAATGGATAGTCGCTGCCGTTGACCAATCTTTTGTGCAAATTTGGATTTTCTAAAAGAGTTAGAATTGGTGTTGGTAAGCGGTTAAATTGTGTTGTTGCTGAGATTTCTCCATAAAGCAGACCTTCATATTTTTTATCATTCATTAAGCGCATGAAGAGTTCAAAACTTGGAACTTTTTTATTACTGTTATCTAGGTCTTCATCACTGCCAAGACTAGCGCAATGCGCCATTACAACTTTCACTCCCATATCAAGTGGTCGTCTAAATAACAGAGGATTTCCTAACTTTTGATCTTCTTTCGCTTCAACTGCTTGCTCTTCTCCAACATGGGTTAGCAAAATCATGCCGTGTTTTTTCATCATCTTATAATATTCATCGATACGCGGATTTGAAGCATCAATTCCTTGAGCGTTTGGCAACCACTTGATCCATTTAACACCTTTTTTTGCCCATTTTTCTAACTCTTGAACTGCATCTTTGCGATAAGGATGAACAGAAATTACAGGAACAAAAAGATCAGGATATTTTTCGTAAACTCCAAACATGTAATCGTTAGAAACATAAAATTCGCTTTTGGCATCGTTAACAGTTCCATCAGAGTTGTAGTTGTGATCGAAAGCGAGGATATGAAATTTGCCGTGGTTTTTGTTATTTCTAATCAATTTAACAAGGCGCTCAATATATTCTTCATTGGCATTTTTTATATTATCAACTCCAGCGGCGCTTAAATAAATTTGAGTTTTGATTCTGTGAAGTGGATGAAGCCATGATAGCATTTTTGGATTAACCTCTGTTCCCACTTTTTCATCAACGCCAACAAGATGAACGTGATGATCGTGCAGATTTTGCGCATCAACATCTGCGTAAGCACTTTCAATCAGATTCTTTGCTCCATCGCTAATATTTTTTTCCAGTTCTTCGGGTTGACCAGCGAAATCGCCACCAAGGCTAGTAAAACCACAACAAAAAATTATAAGAATAGTGGATAGCAGAATGGTTTTAATTTTGGTGAATTTCATAAAGTTAGGATTTTTTTTAACTCGTTTAATGACACTTCCGTAAGAAATTCATTAATTTCTGTTGATTGTAAGCCTTATCATTTGATGTAAAAGCATTCACATGTCCTTCTCCATTTAAGGCTAAAAATTCTTTTGGCTCATTTGCGGTTTGATAAATTTCTTCTCCAAATTTTATAGGAATGACTGGATCATCACTACGGTGTATTACCAACAACGGAATTGGGCTGATTTTTTTGATGTCATCTTTAGGGGCGTATTTGTCGCTAAGTAGTAAGTAGCTTAACCATTGAAATGGCCAAGTTATCTTATTACGAGATAAAACATCGCGACCTATTTCTTTGTAAGATAGAAAAGAAGAATCAATTACCATAGCGCATAAACCATGGCGATTCGATAGATCAGCTACAGTTCGCGCTGCTATAGCTCCACCCAAACTTTGACCAACTATAATGTAAGGTTTATTGGGCCATTTTTTACGAACATATTCAATCGCAATATTGCCAGACTCTACCGTATTTTTAGGAGATGGTTTGCCTAAGCTTGCGCCATAGCCGGGATAGTCAAAAACAAATAAATCATATCCTTCATCAACTGCCCAATACATCGAGTAAAAATGTGAAGATAAATTCTGAGCATTGCCGTGAAATAATATGATTATGGCTTTCGGATCTGTTGATGCTCTGAAATACCAAGCCGTTAATCTTTTATTTTCTTCAAGATTCTGATATATCACCAATTCTTCCGGTTTGTGAGAAAGAGATTTTATATCTGCGTAATTAAATTTGGTGGGGTGGTAAAGCATTCCACTGCAATTCGTTAGTGTAATTGCGAAGGTAATTAAAAGAATGATCATTTTCATAAGTTTACTCCTTGCTCACCAGTTCTTTAACAGCAACGTAATCAACCTTCCCAGTTCCAAGTAGCGGTAGTTTTTCGACGGCGATAATTTCTTTTGGAACTGACAATTCAGTGATTTGGTTTTCTTTGAAGTAAGTGGAAATATCAGATCGTTTTAATGTTTGGCTGGTTGTTATCAAAACCAATTGTTCACCTTTTTTGGGATCAGGAATCGCGACGATTGCGTGAGCTGATTTTGGATCGATTTTTGCAATGTTCACTTCAGTTGCAGTTAGTGAAACCATTTCGCCAGCAATTTTGGCGAAACGTTTGGCGCGGCCTTTAATTGAAATGTAACCTTTGTCGTCAATGGCAACGATGTCACCAGTGTCGTACCAACCATTTTCAGGCGGAGTAATGACTCCCGGATTTGAGGATAATAAATATCCTTTCATAATATTTGGCCCAGAAACCAAAAGTTTTTTGCCGTCCAAAATTCCCGTAATTTCTTCAAATTTAGTTTTGATTCCCGGCATTAATCTGCCAACAGTTCCTGGTTTATTATGCATTGGCGTGTTGGTTGAAAGCGCTGGTGCGGTTTCGGTGGCGCCGTAACCTTCAAAAATTCTGACGCCGAATTTTTCTGACCAAACTTTACGCGTTTCTTCATCTAATTTTTCAGCGCCAGCAAAGACATAGCGAATTGAGTAAAAATCATAAGCATTGGCAAAACGCGCATAGTTCGAAAGGAAAGTATTAGTTCCAAACATGATTGTGGCGTTGGTGTCGTAAACCAATTCTGGCACAATGCGATAATGAAGTGGGGAAGGGTAGAAGAAGGTTTTTATGCCAGCTAAAATCGGCAATAAAGTTCCGCCAGTTAGACCAAAAGAGTGGAAAATTGGCAAGGCATTAAAAACCGTATCTTTGCTTGAAAAATCAACGCGTGAAGCAAGTTGAAAACGATTAGCTTGAATATTTTCATGACTCAAAACCACGCCTTTTGGAGTTCCTTCCGAACCAGAAGTGAAGAGAATTACGGCCGGATTTTGAGCGGAAGTTGGTTGGTAAAAATTTTGAGCAAAACATGCTTTAAGAAGGCCGCAAATTTTGTCGTAAAATCCGATCTTTTTGGCGACATCTTCCAAATAAATTATTCTGATTTTTTCGTTTTCCGCGGCTTCAACAAGTTTTTGTAGTTTTGCGCCTTCGATAAATCTTTTGGCGGTAAAAATAGTTTTGATTTTTGCGACTTGGCAGGCAGCAATAAAGTTCGCACCACCAGTTGAACAATTGATCATCGCCGGCACACGATTTGCGGATTGCATGGCAAAAAATGTTGCAATGCTAGTATTCATATTTGGCAACATCAGGCCAACATATTCGCCAACTGAGGTTTCTTTAGCGATTTTTTTCCCAAGAATAAAACTGCGTGTGATGAGCTGTTTGTAAGAAAGTGGTTTGCGTTCAACATCAACAATAATTTCATGATTTTTACCGTGAATTTTTGCAGCATCTAAAAGCGAAGAGAACAAAGTTTTTTTGTAATCTGAGCTTTCAAACAACATTTCAGTCATGATGTCGTAAAGCCTGTCAGCATTGGCTGCGCGACGATCGCGGCCAGTAATTTCTTTTGCCACTTCAAACTTTTGCGGCGCTAAAATTGTAATCGTGATTTTTGGCAAAAGATGAATTTTAACGCGACCTTTCAAGCGTGAAAAAGGTGAAAATTGTGCACCATCAAGACGAATTGGCAAAATCATCGCTTCCGTTTTGTCAGCGATCATTCCTGGACCTTCGTAAATCTTCATCAAAGAGCCAGTAACGGTGATTCTTCCTTCTGGAAAAATTACGCATCTTTTATCTTTTTTGATTTCGTTGATCAGGCTTTTAACCGCCATTGGATTGGTTGGATCAAGAGCGAAAGTTTCGGCTAAAGCAAGAAATGGTTTCATCCACCATTGTTTGGAAATGAAAGTGTTAACCGCAAACATTGGGCGATCTGGTAGAAAAACGGCCAGCAAAATTGCGTCTAGAAATGATAAGTGATTAGCAACGATCAAAACGCGATTTCCGGCTTTTTGATAGTTTTCCAAACCTTTAATTTCTACTTTGTAAAGTTTGGTAAGAGTAAGGCGAAGTAAATTTTTAAACATGGCGATTTAGGTTTTGGTTAACAATTTTACGGATAAATAAAAAGACGAAAATATTGAAGATTCCAAGCGTTAAGAAGATTTGGAGTAAAGTCAGATCTGCTTTGATTAATGAGACAATTACAAAGCTTGAAGCCACCATGAACAAGGCGTTTAGAACATTGTTTGCGGCAATGATGCGTGAGAGATATTTGTTGTCAGATCGATGCTGCATGATGGCGTAAAGTGGAACGATGTAGATGCCCGAGAATATTGCGATTGTTAGCAGGCTGAGAACTATTAAATAGCTGGTGAAGCTACTGCCAAAAAATTCTCCGAGGCTGATTATGTTTTCAGGGGTTTGATAAAGATTGCTCGCCAGACAGAAAAATAAAATTCCAATCGAGATGCCAATTGATCCAAACGGCACAAGCTTTCCACTGATTTGTCCTTTCAATAATTTATTGCACATCACTGATCCGACACCGATGCCAATTGAGAAAATTGATAAGAAAAGTGTGACGATAAATTCATCACCATTGATGATGTTTTTTGTGTAGATAGGAAATTGAGAAAGGAAGGTGAGGCCAATAAACCAGAACCACGAAATGCCAATTATTGAAAGCCAAACCGTGTTTTCTTTTTTGGCAAAACCGATGATTTTTAAGGTTTGTGAGAAGATGTTGAAGCCGATTTTTAAGCCAGCATCAGAAATTGGAGTTTGTGGTATAAAGCGACTTGCGATATAGCCAATCACTGCAAAAAACACGACTGCGGTGCAAACAATTTCAATACCATTTTGTGATCTGATCACAACGCCGCCAAGAATTGTTCCAAGTAAAATTGCCAAGAAAGTTCCGCCTTCGATCAAAGCATTTCCGCTTACTAATTCATCATTTTTAAGAGTTTCGGGAAGAAGACTATATTTGATTGGACCAAAGAAAGTAGAATGAACTCCCATCAAAAAAACCAACAACAAAAGCAGATAAATATTTTCGAAATAAAACCCAACAAAAGCGAAGAGCATTATTACTATTTCGGCAATTTTAACGATATGGACAATTTTTGATTTCTCGAATTTGTCGGCAATTTGTCCGGCTAAAGCAGAGAAAAGAAAGAAAGGCAAAACGAATAAGCCAGAAGCGATTGTGACCATTAGTTGTGCATCCATATTTAGCTTTGACGCAATGTCGTAAGTAAACCAAATCAGAAATGCGTTTTTGAAAACATTATCGTTAAAAGCGCCGAAAAATTGGGTGATAAAAAGAGGAAGAAATCTTTTTGATTTCATCAAGTGGGTTTGCCCTTGCGAATGTAAGAGGGAATTATTTCGCATAATGATTTAGTGTTTAAAATTGCCGTTTTTTAAGAAGTATAAAGTTTGGTTTTGCACTTCTTTATTTGACGGAAAAAAAGTGTGTGATGCGCTAACCACAATATGATCTTTCATTCCCTCTAATTTGGTTCTTTCAACCGCAACCTTGCCATCATTTTCTTGCGCAATTATTGCTGATGAAATCGGATCAATAGATGAATTTCCCGCAATAATCCCAAGCTCATAATTCACTTCTCCGAAAAGGTGTTTTACCGCACTTTGATCAGTAATTAGTTGCTGACCGGCTGGTCCAAATATTTTTTTGTAAGGCCAAAAATTTCTCACAAAATCCGCAACTTCGCTACCATGATTTGGTGGTGCTAGCTGAACAACTTTTCCAAGATTCTTGTAATTATATTTATGGATTAATGCGCGAACCATTAATCCACCCATTGAATATCCGATGAAATGTATTGGCTTGTTTTCAGGAGATTTTTGGGAGATTTCTTTATTTATGATTTCTGTTAGATCTTCTATCTTATAAGTCGTGGAGGGGTAACTTAAATTGATCACATCAAACCCATCTTTTTGTAGGTAAGCGGCAAGTTTTTGCATATGTTTATTTGATCTGGCAATGCCATGCAAAATTACAACATAATCACCATCATTCTTGAATTCTGAAGCTTGAACAGTGTTTGAAACCAGCAACAGGTTATATGTTAAAATAGAGAAAAATTTGCGGATCATTTTTCAAGGCCTCGCAAATAATTTTCTATTAAAGAATCGGTTAAAACTTCTACAGACTCAGTCCCAGCAACATTCAATTTTTGGGTCAGACTTAGCACGCAAATACCGTGAATACCTGCCCAGATTACTTTGGCATGTTTTAAAGCTTCTGATTTTTTGCTGATAAATTCTGATAATAGACCTTCAACAATACTAAAAAGATTTTCTATTTTTTGATTGTACCACTCAGGTAAATCCAGCTCAGATGGGATATTATATTCAAATAGGGCACTCCAGCTATTATGATTTTTATGGGCAAAGTCGATATAGAGTTTTGCCAGCTGTTTAACGGCTTTCGCATTTTTAAGTTTTGGATTCAGGCCTTCTTCAATAAAGTTTTTCATGTCATCAAGTGTGGATGCATTGATGTGCAAAACGATGTCATCATAACTCTCGAAAACATTATAAAGAGTTCCAACCGTATATCCGATTTCTTTCGCAATTTGACGAGTGCTGAAACCAGAAAATCCTGATGTCTTTATAAGCTCAGAGCCAGCTCGAATAACCATTTCTCTGATCTCTTCTTTTGTGTGATCATTTCTTCTTGCCATTTTATTTTACACTGTTTAATTAGATTAATTGAACACCGTTAAATTAATTTTTAATTTTTTCTAAATCAACAACTAATTCATGATTATGAATCATATAGATCGCCATATTGGAAGCAGGGTAAGGTTCCGCAGAAAGGTTTTGAATATCAGCCAATATTCATTATCCTATGATTTAGAGATATCGTTTCAGCAGCTTCAGAAATATGAGAGTGGGGAGAATCGTATATCAGCAAGTAGGCTTTATGAAATATCAAAAGTTTTAAAAGTGTCGCCGTACTTTTTCTTTGAAGGACTTGAGGGTATTATAGTAGATCCAGAGATGCCTAAAGATCTAAAGACCCTTAAAGCAATATACGTAATGGAAAAAATTAAAAATCAGAAAATTAAAGATAAGATTATTAACCTGATTGTAGAGTTGGGAAATTAAATACAGGTTTTTATCAAAATTTACTTCCACTTACATTTAGGAAATAGATTTTTGCAGAAAAAATAGCCAAAATCTCTGTCGGTAACCAAAATTAACATATAATATATGCGAAAAATTACATCATATGTACTCTTGCTAGCGCTGCTTCTCAATAATGCTTGTATAGCTAGACAAGTTAAGAAAGATTCAAGCTATATGGAGAGTTTTCGAGGCTACTTTTTAAGTAAGCGTGACAATGAGATTGTCTTTATTGGGGAAAAATATCATTATATTTTTAAAGACGAATCTGGACATATCGCTAAATTAATTAAGCCAGAGTGGAAAGGAAAAATAAAAATATCTCAGATTAAACTAAGAGTTGATAGGGACAATAATGTTTATGGTGACGTAAACTTGGAATTTGCAGGACAAAAAGAAATTATCACCAATTTCAAGGATAACTCAAGTTTAACAAATTTAGAATTTAAAAAACTGAAGATAGATCATAGTTTAAAAAATAATGACCCAATTAAAAAAAATATAGAACCAGAGCAGATTTCATCTGAGCAGGAAATCTTTCTTAAGGAACAAGGTTTTGTTAAAAACAACAATAAATTTAATAAAACTATATCACTAAAGGGTATTAGATATGAACCTGCCATAGGTTTTAATGATAAGATTAAAGAATCTTTTTCTAAAGAATATAAAGTGAAGATTTTTTATGATGGAAATAAAATTAAGAAAGCAGCTCTAACCCCAATTGCCTATGCTGCAGATGGATTAATAATTTTAGCTGGTGGAGTTTGGATTCCGCTCATTATAATCGCCCTTACCGATGAAAAATCCCCAGATAGAGCTGTTAATAAATTTAAAAATTAGATTTTAGTCATAAAAAAAGGCGACCATACAATTTTGGTCGCCTTTTTATATTTATCGCCGGAATGCTTAATCTCCGTAAACCACGGTACAAGTTCTAGAGAAAGGAAATGTCCAGAAGCCGGTTTCGCCAATTAATTTAACGTTATTGACTTCGCCATTTTCAGCAGCGGTTATAAGAGAGCTGTTTCCAAATACTGGTAATACATATAGCAAGTTGTATCCACAAGCCTTGCCTTTTTTCATTTTTTGCAATTCTTTGAATTTTATGTTTTCTACTCCGACTGGACGATTATCAGCATAGCGTAAGTTCTTAGACATATCTTTATATGCACAAGAGGATATTGTCATCAATGACAATAATAGTGAGATTTTGAAAATTTTTTTCATAACATAAGTTTTAGTGGTTAATAAAGTTTGTCAGATTTAATTCCGAAAACCAGCTCTTGCTGGTGAGTAAGATGCTAAAATATTTTTTTTAAATTTCTAAGATTTTTTCAAAACTTCTTAATTCATCAATCACATCTGAGAAATCTGGATATTTACCAAAAAACATTTCCTTCATTCTCTCATAATCAGATTCCAATTCTTTTAGGCGGGATTCTTGACTTGGAACTACTTTGATATCGTGAAAAGAATTTATATTTTTGTAAGGCTCCCAAGTTTCATCCCAGAAAGCGATTTTATTTTCTTTCACTGATTCCAAAATTTCTGGAAATTTTAAAGCTTCATTAGCAACACCGGATTTTATTAGACAAAACACATCGTAATAATGCCTTGAGTAATGATGTTTTAATGGCTTTTCGATGGGACGAAGGCAGATGGAATGCAAGATAAGCAACTTCTCAAGAAAATTTCTTTTAACATCCAAAACCTTAACTTGCGATTCATCAAAAAAATCTGGCAGAATTTTTTTAGCGTAAGGTTCAACTTTCTTTTCTTCAGATGGCCAATCCTCACCAAGCGCGCCGAATTCTAGTTTTATGCTTGGTTTGATGTAACTGTAGTTATTATCAGAAAATTTTTTTGCGCTATTATTGCCGCTAATCGCAACAATTTTTCCTTTATCTAGACGTATATTAGGTCCAAATTTACTAGCCCCTAAAATTCCAAAAGGAATATTAAATGGAGATGAGTGATTTCCTTTACCAACGTTAGGAAATTGAAAAAGCAGGGTGGATTGATCTTCCTCGCTAAAATTCAAACTCCAACTTCCATCCTCTAAATCTTTGGCAAAAGTTTTCCTAAGTAATTCAAAAATTTCATCCTTCACAAAATCTTCTGCCGCATGCCTTATACGTGACTCAATTTTTCTAGGTTTGTTGGAAGTTCCTTCAGCATTCAAGCAAGATTTACTAATCGTTAAATCAACATCTTCTGAAAATCTTTCAATCAAACCATAAGCTTTTGAAAGACAAGTCCCGCCTTTAAAAACAAGCTTTCCCTGCAATTCTTTTAACGAAAATAACTTCCCTAAAACATAGCAAACCCAGATGTCTTTTTCTACAACATCAAACCTCATTCCCAAATCAAAAGAGGCTTTTTGAATGAGGTTTTTTCTCTCAATTTTGGATAGTGCGATGAATTTTTTCATTTCTAAGCGGCAATAATTTTAGGGATAAAATCGGCAACCCATCCAGAAACTTTTGACGACATTTTTTGTAAATATTTTTTATCTGAATCGCTCAAAACCTTAGAACATCTGATAACTGTCACATCATCAATTTTGTTTTTTCCAAGATAGTTTAAAGCATTTAACACAACCATTACAACCGATGGAGTATTTGGAATGGGGTTAGTTCTGATATGCTTAAAAAATATCGTATTTTTCCCGATTTGCTTGGTCATGGATTTTCCATGCGTCCAATAAATATTTTGTGAAGGAACTTGATTAGAAAGCCCAAGCATATTTGCGCACATTGCCCCAGATGGATAAGTTAAAATTCCGGCATTTCTGGCAATTGCATTTGCAACATCGTCTAAGTTTGGCGGAATGATGCCAAGACCATCTTGAATTGTTGGATAATAATAAATGCCACGAATGACTCTGATAATTTTATTGCCATCATCAGTTGCTTTATCATCAGCCATTCTAGACAAGGCTTTATCGATGGCATTTCTTGTTCCAAGATCATGAAAATCCTTCGCACAAAAAACCCAACCTCTTTTTTTTGCTTTTATTTTTTTTAAAATTTTATCGGTAATCATAAGACAAAAACCTCAATATTTGATATTATATTGTCAGAAAATAACATATATTTTTCTGACAGTCAATTGGTAAAATAATAAGTATTCCAAGTTGCAAAAGCTTATTTTAACTTGCATTCCTTGCTTTTCGCTTCGATGAAGGTTTTTTCCTTATTATCCATATTCAGCTTCCACTGTTTTTTAACCTTCTGCCAAGTTTTAATATATTCGCATTGAAATTTTTTGTTAGGCGGCAGCCAGCCTGATGGCTCTTTGTCACCTTTCGAACGATTAGCACTTTTATCAACAGCAATCAAAACTTCGGGATCATCCAGATCATTAGCATATTTCATTTTTTTATCTTTTGGCCATTCATGGCCACCGCTTCTATCAACCTCTCCAAGCGGGACAAAGTGATCGACATCTAAGTCACTTGGATTGGTGAAATATTTGTCGGTGTAGGGATCATACCATTTTCCTTTAACCACCTCGCAGCCTTTTTTATCAAGCGTCACTTCCTCTAAACTTTCAGCAATCAAAACTTCCTGTCTGGTGCTTTGACAATCTTTGTCGGCATCAATCCAATGTTTATAATCGGTTCTGACAATATTGATAAATCGCAGTTGATGAAACCGCTACCACCGCTGCAATTTGTGAGGCTTTTTTGAGGCTAAGTTTTGGCATATGTCAGAATTAGATATATCCAACCGGAATCGCCGTAACATCGCGCGATAGTGGAACATCCTTTTCAACAAAACAAATCACCGCACCGTGACCAATTTTTTTGTCGAATTTCTCAAGCGCAGAAAAGTTTTTTGAAGCAGTTTTTGAAGGGGTGGCGGTTTTTTTAAATTCGATTGGATAAAGCGTGTCGGCGGTTTCTATCACCAAATCAATTTCCTTTTGATCGGTGTCGCGATAATAATGGAAATGCGGTTCCACACCGTTGTGCCAGTAGCTTTTCAAGATTTCGGCAAAAATATAAGTTTCCAAAATCGCTCCCGACATGGCGCCATTTTGCAAAGATTTTGCGTCTGTCCACTTGGTTAAATAAGCGCAAAGCCCAGTATCGAGGAAATAGATTTTAGGGGCTTTCACCAATCTTTTTGTCAGGTTGTTATGATAGCTGTTTAGCACATAAACCAAGCCAGAAGTTTCCAAAACTGATAACCATGATTTGGCAGTTTTATTGTCAATTCCCACATCTCTGGCCAAGTCGTTATAATTAAGCAAAGAGCCAGTGCGCGCTGCAACCGCACTTAAAAAATTGTAAAATGCAGTTTCGTCAGAAATTTTTAAAATGTCCTTAACATCGCGCTGCAAATAAGTTTGAACGTAAGAGCTGTAAAATATTTGCCTTGTCGATTCCTTTTTATCGACATTCACTTTCGGGAAAGAGCCTTGCCAAATCTGTTTGTAAATTTCGTCTAACTGTTTTGGTTTTTTGATATTTTTACGCGCTGCATCAATCCATTTTTTATCAGGAATAAATGGTTTGGTTTTTTCTCTAGCTTCAATTTCGGCGTTAGAAAATCCAAGCAAATCAACAATCGCAACTCTTCCAGCCAAACTTTCGGTGATTCCTTTCATCAAATGAAATTTCTGCGAACCAGTTAACCAAAACATGCCATTTTTTTTCTCCCGATCTACAGCGATTTTAATATAGCTGAAAAGCTGCGGCGCATATTGAACTTCATCAATAATTATCGGTGGTTTGTAGGTTTGAATAAAAAGCCCAGGATCATTTTGCGCCATGTGTCGAACATCTAAATCATCAAGTGTCACATATTGCATTTTTTGAGTGGCACACATCTCAAACAAGGTCGTTTTTCCAACCTGTCTTGGTCCAGTTAAAAGAAGAACTGGGAAGCTTTTATTAATTTCTTTTATTGTTTTGGTAAGGGTTCTTTTATACATGAAATTTATTTCTTTAATCGTTCATTATGGAATGAAATTCCAATATAAACGAGAAATAACACAAAGTCAATCCGAAGAACAATACCTATCCTTTCTTACAATTTTTATTCATACGTGGCTAAGAATTTCTCAACATCACTCACCAAAAAAGAAATGAATCGCATGGCTTCCGCTTGTGAGTAGGAGGATTTGGAGATAGTGAATCTTATAAAATTGGGTACTCTAAGAATTCAACTTTTCTTGAACTTGAGATCTCACAGCTTGGGAGAGGCGCATCATTAGCTGCTGTTCTGTCATTCCTGTTTTTAATATCAATTCATGGGAAAGAAGCTGAATTGTAGCACTCGCTTTTTTAAATAAATTTCGCAACACAGATAGCTCATCAATTATCTTTTTATAGCAGCGAGGGTCTGACAAAAGACCGCATGTATCATAATAATATCGATGAATAAATTTGTTTCTCTGTTTTAAAGCCAGTTTAAGAGTTTCATCAACATCTTGATCAAACGAAGTGATTGTTCGAGCTTCTTGCAATAACTTGCCAAGCGACATGGAATTCAGGTTTTCTGTTCTTTCCTGATAATTTTCCTGCCAATTACTAGGGTTTTCCGTGACATGAAATCCTGCCAACATGCTCAACAGGCATTCCTCAAATTCTTGGGCTGCAAAAAATGTAAGACCCATATGAAAAAATACTTCTTTTGCAGAATCGTCTACTTTTATGATTGGTATGTTTCTCATGTTATCCTCTTTTGTTTCTGCTTTTGATGAAGCTGAGTGCTAATATCAATGCAGATTACTTAGCATCCAATGAAGGCTTTTTCCTTTTCATCCATCTTAGCTTCCAGTGTTTATAATCGGTTCTGGAATAGTGATAAATTGTGGTTGATGAAACTGCTACTACCGCTACAATTTGTGAGGCCTTTTTGAGGTTAAGTTTTGGCATATTTACATCTATCTTAAAATAAATCTGCCAGCTTAAACAAGCTCTCTCTAGATATAAGAAACACATCATTTTGCTTAGCTAATATCAGACAATCTTCAGAGTATCGCGAAACATTTGAAATAACATACAGTTTAGGATTGTTGCAATTATATCTATTTTTGGCTTCGATTACCTCTTTAACTGCTTTATTTCCCAAGCACTCAAGCATTGTATGCTTACATTGAATAATCGCAGAAATGTTTCCTTCATTATTTTTTACTACTAGGTCAGCTCCACCATCTCCCGTTTTAGGAGTCCGTTGAACAATTAATCCGTTTTTGATTAATTCATCTTTAACCCACGATTCCAATTGTGTTCCAGTAAAAAGATCAATGTCGTTTAAAGTCAGACCTTCTTCGTTGAGAGAAAATACTGATTTCAATAAATCATCTTCATTTTTCATGACATTTTGAGGAGTTAGTAGTGACTTACTAGTACTTCTCTTTTTTTCGAGCATTTTATTTAAAATAAGATCGAAACTTTTTTCACCTAAAATAGGATGTCTCGCCATTGGATAGTAAACATATACATCTTTTTTCTGGCCTATTCTATAAGCTCGATCCGTACACTGATCTTCTACGGCAGGATTCCACCATCTTGATAAATGTATTACATGATTGGCTTTTGTTAGAGTAATTCCTACTCCACCAGCTTTTGGTGAGATTAACATAACATCAAAGCCACCTTCTTCTTGAAATTTATCTACGGCAGCTTGTCTCTCTGGTCCAGAAATTTCTCCATTAATTACCATAGGATTAGTTTTGAGGTTATATCTTTTTTTAATCAACATAGGCAAATAATTAGGGCTATTCCAGCTTCTATATTCGATGAAAATTAGTGCTTTCTCTTTTTTTTGATAAATGGAGTCGAGAATCTCAAATGTTGCTTTCAACCTTGCTGACTGAGAGATATATTTTTCATCTTCGTCCTGTTTATAGTCAGTTGGATGTAGTGATATAGATCTCAATTTATGTAGAGCTTCCATTCCTCTTTTTCTTTCTTCAGAATCTTTTACTTCACCAGTTATTAAGTCATAAGCTTTGTGCTGAAGATCTGGCATTGCTACCTCTCTTGTCACAATATGCTTTTTAGGTAGCCCATCTAACACCTCTTCCTTCATTCTCCTTAAGAATGAAGAGGGACTATTTTCATCATCGAATGAAATCTGATTGTAGAGATATTCTAATTTCTCTTCGGTTTGATCTTCTTCATATTTGTTACTGAACTCTTTTAGCGATCCTAAAAATCCTGGCACTAAATTGTCGTATATGCACCACAAATCGGCCAGCCTATTCTCAACAGGAGTACCTGTCATGCCAATTTTAAAATCTGCATTTATTGTTTTTGCGGATTGAGTGACTTTAGTGTCAGGAGATTTTACTTTTTGCATCTCATCAAAAACTACGGCTGCAAAATTTACGCTGGCAAAAGATGTTTCGTAGTTACTAAGGGTTTCGTAAGTGGTTAATATCCAATCAGCTTTATTGAGAAATTTTTCGTCCAATGTTGGCAGATAAGTTTTTTTGGATTTCTTTCTAATCCTTTTTAAGTCAGGCCCAAAAGCTTTAAGTATTTCACCCATACCAGGTGAACGAAAATGTATTTCATGTTCTTTTTCCCAGTTTCTCAAAAGTCCAACTGGTGCTACTATCAAAATAGGTTTGCGAGTAATTGCTCCTATTTCCATTTGTTCTCTTAGCCACATTATAAATGTGAAAGATTGAAGGGTCTTTCCTAACCCCATATCATCGGCTAACAATACTCCACGCCTTCCGTGCGCATAATTTCTATAAAGCCATTTTACCCCATGGTGTTGATGAGTTTTTAATGTAGTTATAAGTGATTTAGGAAGTGAGAATTCTTTAACTTTCCTTTTTGATGAGGATATTTTGTAAGAAATATCGTCTAAATTTTCTTTCACATACAAAACATAACTTGGATTTGAATCTTTATCTGAGTTGTTTTGTTTAGTAGAAACTAGGTTTGGTTTAGCAGTAATTAAGTTCTCAACAGCACCAATGGAATTATCATCTATTGGAATTTGATAATCTTTAAATTTAATTTCTGAGAGCCCTTTTTTCTTACCCTCTCTTAATAATGGGGAGAGTTCTTCTAATTCATTAGAAGTAAGTGTTAGATAGTTTGTTTGGCCATCAGATTCTATTTTTATTCCACTAGGAGAATCCTCGCTTGGAAACCAATCTTGTCCTGTAATTTTGATCCAAGGAATTATCAGCTTACGCTTTTCTCCAAAGCCTTCTATTCGGTCTGAAAAGATATTATTTAAGATCTCATCATCAATGCCATCAAACATACATTCAGAAAGGTATGCTTTAGGATTTTGTAAAAATTGTCTTCTGATATTATCGTCTGAATTATGAACTTTTTTTATGTGGGTAAGGGCTTTTTTTAAATCATTGGATAGAATGAGAAAGCATCCATTTCCAAGAATGTAATTACTGCTGATCTCAGATTTTAAAAAGCTTTCGTAAAATTTTTCACTATCCGCGATCGTTAAAAGATCATCGAATCTTTTAATAGGTTCTAAGGATATGTCATAATTGGCTTCCTCAGAAAATCTGCAAAGTTGTGGGCAAAAATCAAATCCCCTTGATGAGTCAGGTATGACTTTGATTCTAAATGCGTTAGCAAAGTAAACTTTAGTTGATCTAAGGGTTCCTGTAAGCTTTATCGATTTAGTGGTTTCCTCTGGTAAATAATCTTTAATTTTTGCAAAGGATTTTAATTTTCCTTCAACATCTCCAGGCATTAATTGATTAATCTCGTCAATTGATTCTAGAATCTGGTAAACTTCTGTGGGTAATTTTTTATATATCGAAGTAGTACCCATCTTTATAAAAGCTCCACATCTATCAGCTCCAATAAAAGGCTGATAATGGTTCTTCATAAATTTATAAGAAAATTTGAACTTGGGATTCGCAATAATTCCCTCGTTTTCTATATGAAGAATTAGATTTTTCTCTATCGGAGGAAGCCCTAAGATTTTACCATGATCATCAGATACTTCGGCAATCTTATTTTTATTTATGAATATTGAGTTGGGATTATTTTGTATGCAGCTTTCATCATCTTTTGAAAGCCATCCAAGTAGTAGCTCTGCCGCTAAATTGCCATGATTTTCCCAGTCGGAAACTGATATTTTTTTGTCATTTATTACCAAACTAAATTCTACTCCATCAGGAGTTATGTTATTGTGCAGAGTCATATTATCTTAATTGGTATTTAAAAGACGGCATGGAGATGCCAATATTTTCATAAATGAAATTAGATACATCTCCTTGCCAACCATATATTTCGCTACCCCAATGTCTTATACCATCTTGGGCATATCCATTTTTGATAGTCAGCGATATTTGCTTTAATTCAGATTCTGAATAAGTTTCTTTATAAAGAGTTGGAGCTCTTCTGTCATTTTCATTCCATGCTCGACACTTGCCTTCATCGCTCCATTCGGAAAAAATAAAACTACCAATTTTAATAATGAGAGAGGCTCTGTTTTTTACCGTACTTACGGTACCAAATCTTATATTTTCATCTAACTTATTCTTAGCATCATTGTAGTATTTTTTATCAAAAATTACCCAAGCATCATCGATTAAATCACTATCATAATAAGCCATCCAAAAAGCTCTTCTGTACTCCCACTTTTCTCCTTCAATTCCTTTAGAGTCGCTTATAATTTCAAAAAATTGCTTAAGGGTAGCACCAGAAAGCCATTTCTTAAATATTGCCTTTGCTTCGGCTGCGACACCAATCCAATTTTGCGGTTTGATTCTTAGGTCATCGAACTCATCGATCAGAAATGTTATTATTTTATTTTTTAGATCTTCTTCAGGTTTTTTGTTAACCCAAGGCAATAAAAGTGATTCGATAATTTGGGTTTTGTGTTGAGGAAAACGGAGAGACTGACCATTAAGTGAGAAATCAATAAATTTTCGAAAATGCTTTTGGCAATCTTCATTCTTTTCAAGTTTTTTGGAAAAAGTTTTTAAGAAATTAAGATAGATATCCTCAATTAAACCTATTGATTTCTGTTCGTTGTTAAATCCAAGTTCAATGAAAAAGTCATTTACGGAATTATGATTTTCCAGTAGCTTTGATAGGTTTTTTGAAGATTTATCGTGATCAAAAAAATCGTAATTTCTGTGTAGATTTTGCCAATGAGCCAAACTCTTAGCTTCTGATAGAAGTTCTTGAGTTATTAGTTCGCTAATTTTTTTAACATCGTTGGGGTGTTTGCGATATTCTCTGATATAGATTGATACTAAGCTTCTTATAAGGCTGCTGGGGCTATTAGTATCTATATACTTTTTTAATTCAGAAAAAAACTTTTGATCTGTAATAATGTTTTTTTCTCCATACCAAAAAACCCAAGTAGATCTTTTCCAAAGTTTTTTTGAAATCTTATCAAAATTCCCAACAGAAACATAAGACATTAATTGCTGAAAAACTGTTTCCAGCTCTAAAGTATCTAGCAAAAAGCTAGGAGAAGAATATTTTTCAATAATTTTACTTGAGACTAAATCCAGTTCAGAAGTTTTTGGAAAGAAATTGCTCCTTAAACTATTCTGGTACTTTAGCTGATTTTTGAGCTTTCCCATCCTCTATTAATAGTTTAAGTTTTTCTATTTCTTCTGCGGATGGTGAACGCATTATAAATCTTAAATCGATTCTTCTGTTAGATTTTCGTGATTCGCTATTGATGTTTTCTTTTATAGGTCTTTTTGCTTCGTAGGCGCTCACGCCAAATACAGGCTTATCACTATTGTTTAATATTCCCGTTTCTAAAAGAGGGGTAAAATTTATTAACTTTTGATATACAGCTATTGCTCTGCGGGCAGATAATCCCCAGTTATTATCAAATCCAGTTTCTGATCCAAATTTAATATCATCTGTATGTCCTTCTATCAGAACAGTTTCTAGAAATACTCCATTTCCTATTTCAAGATTCTTGCATGATTCTTTTAAAGATTCGTCTGCCTTGGAAATGCACGGTAGAAATTTTAATAAGGCGTTTGATAATTTATGAAGAGCTTCCAGACCTTGAGAGCTTATTTCCGATTGACCAGAGGCGAATAGTAAATTTTCCGGTAGCCTTAGGATTCCACTTTGTAAATCTATCGTTACTTCAACCCCAACATCTTCTAAACTTTTTTTAACGCTCTCAAGAATTACATTTCTTGAGCTATTGATAGCCGTTAAAACTTCAGTCGCATTTTCTGTATTCTTCTGTTGTTTGTGATAATTGGTTGCCACAACCATTAACAAAATGATGAAAATGAAAAGAATACCAACCAATAAATCTGTAAAAGAGGCGAAATAGCTTTCGTCATGCGCTTCATGGCTTTCTCTTTTTAAAGACATATCTTAGTGAATTATTTTTTAGAATTTAAGGATTCAATATTGTCACTTAAATCTTCCAAAGCCCCAGAAAAGCTGGTTAAAGATTTAGCAAATTTGCTATCCATGTTTTGAATAAATTTTTCTGCCTCACCAGTAAAGTTCTTCAATCCATCTTGCATTACTCGGAAACCTTTTTCGAGATCGGCATCAACTTTTTCAAATTTTTCCTGATAACTGATCCAAGCTTTTTCTAAACCAGATGAAATATTTTCTACGCTTTGAAGAGTGGTTTTAGAAGACTCGATAAATGACTTAATATTATTGCTTACGTCAGTAAGAGAGTTTGATGCATCTGAAATAGAGCGATTAGCACTCAGTATTGGTTGACCAGCAATATCTATGGATTTTGCAATAGTATTAAAATTTTCTACAGTTTGGTTTAATCCTTTTATGTTAGACTCAAACTCCTTCAAGAGTAGGGAGATATTCTCTGGTATACTTTTCATTACTTCGCCAAACGAAGTTAAATTCTCTGATACAGGTTTGAGAGAGTTATTAATTTCTCCAGCAGCATTAAACATAGTATTCCCGAAATTTGAGCCAGTAGATGAAATTGACTCTAGTACATTGCTTAAGCCTCCTTGAAGTTGTTTTAGTGTCTCTGCTAGAGAAGACATTTCGTTATTAGTGGAGCTATGAAGACGGTTCATAAATTTTTCTATCATATCCTGCATTCCACTTTCTCCCGTTTGCTCCATCTTAGTTGCAATTTTCATCAGAGCTTCTGCAAGTGGCTGCATCGTTAAGGCGATGCTTTTGGGTAATTGGTTTTCTAAAACTTCACCAATTTTAAGACCGATATTTATAGCCAAGCTGTCAACACAAGTTAAAATAGTGTTCTGAATTTTGATATCCTCATATACCAGCTGTTCAACACTTTTGTGGATAGTTAGTTCTTCAAATCTGTGACAAATATCATCAATTGTGGTTATAATTTTATCGTAATAATGTTTTTGCCATCCGGAAAAAGTGAGGCTGCAAATAAGAGCAACAATCGAGCTTGAAAATTTAGTACTTGCCGCTGCCAACAAATCTTGCAGCGCTTTATCAGAAGAAGCAGCTGTTCCACCAGTTATACCAGACGAGGCAATATTAAGCGCTATAACTATTCCGAAGAATGTTAACAATAGACCAACTCCTATCAAGAGGTTGGGAATGGCAAAAAATAATCTTAGATTTACCGTCGGGGAAACTATTAGCTGTTCGTTAAAGTAATCATGAGCTCTTTTTGGAGAAATAATTTCTCTAGATTCATCATCAGCAATAATCGTTTCATCATATTCGCCCCAACAATTTTTTACATAATTTTTAGATTCAAAAAAAAGCCTAATTTCTTCATATCGTTCAAAATACTCTTTTCTGTCTTTTATCTCATATAGCTTATTTTTTACCTCTTCTAAGTTTTGTAAAATTGGGTTTAACTTTCTTAAATAACTAAGAGAAGAGAGTCGAGACACAACTATAAATACTATAATTATCACAAGTACAGTTGTAGGGTGAATAAAAACCTTAAGAAGCTCGTTACCCAAAAAGTAATATAAAATTGCTATCACAATAAAAATTACCAAAACTAACCAGTGACCAAAAAAGCTATATATAGAATTTTTTGTTTCAGAAAAATTGCTTAGGATTTTCATGTATAAATTTTTCTTAAAATTATTTTGTGATAAAATGCTGTATTTTCTCTCTGCAAATTTTCTCTGTTATTTCCAAAAGCCTTTTTACATCCGCTGCCAAAACTTCTAAATCCTCTTTTGAAATTCGATATTTTGGATCATATCTGCCGCCGATGTAGGCGTATTCTAAAAGCTTGAAACGCTCCTTCTCTTCTTCGGTATTTTTTGGAAATAAATTGCGTAACTCAGGGAAATATTGCTCACACTCTGCACCTAAAATTGCCAAGAAATGTTCGTTAGGATTGTAAAGAGTGAAAACAAGAAGGATCGTCTTGTAAGCTGCCTCTGCTGATTGATGAAGGTAAAATGCTGCGATTCCGAGTAAATTTGGATTTAAGTTTTGGTCTTTTAGCTTTAGCTCAAAATCTTTGAAGAAAATTTCAGCTCTTCCAAACCAATGTTCAAAGTACTCCGTTCTAAATTTCTGAATCTCATCATCACTTAAATTTCTGCGGTCAGCAAAATCAAAATTTTCGGCGTCAAAAATAACAATGCCTTCTTCTTTGATGTCGGAGTAAAAATATTGCCCAACCGAAAGTTTGTTGTTTAGCTCTTCAATGTCGTGAGTTAAAATTCTTGGATCGGCGCTGAGTTTTAAGTTACGGCATTTTTCGCCAATTTCGTGCCACAGATTGGTATCAAGAGCGGTGAGGGCATCTTTGGTGACAACCAAAATATCATAATCAGAAACATGGCCAGATTTGCGGTTTTCGGCTAGATCTTTCTTTTCTTTATAATCACCGCGCGCGTAAGAGCCAAAAAGGATGATTTTTTCAATATCGGTGCAGTTTTGACGAATAGTTGCGATGATCTTTGCAAGTTCGTCCTGCTTTAGTTTCGGTAGATGCTCAATTGTTTTTCTCATTCAAGTTTTGATTAATTCGTAAATTATACAAAAAAATTATCGGAATTAATGCTAAAAAACAATCTTTGAGAGGTTTTTTCTTTAAGTTTTGATTGTTCGGATGAAAAAGTGGACGATTTTGAATTAGGTGAAGTTGAAGAACACTTTAAATTTAAGCTATGCAACGGAAAAACAAAAGCAGCGAAGAGAAATTAAAAAACAGGCTCTGGCTGAAAATTTTTTTAAGTGCTAGTATAAAAAAGGTATTTTGACTGGTTTTTGCGAACTTATCTCTTTGCCATTTATGCTTTTTATGCAAAAATCTCAGATCATTTAAATTTCTTCAAATTCCAAAAGATTAAAAAGTTATGAACCAAGATTTACCTGAATCAAGTAAAGGAGAAAAAATTACCAGAGGAGCATTACAAGTAGTAAGTGGGGCAATTCCATTTGCTGGCGGAATATTTTCTGCAATAGCTGGAGCTTGGTCGGAACAAGAGCAAGAAAAGATAAATAGATTCTTTCAACACTGGTTAAAAATGCTTCAAGATGAGTTCAGAGAAAAAGAGGAAACCATAGTAGAAATTATGGCTCGTCTAGATTTGCATGATGAAAAAATTTCCGAGAGAATCGAAAGCAAAGAATATCAATCTCTTTTGAAAAAAACTTTTAGAGATTGGGCTGGAGCAGAAAGCGAAGAAAAAAGAAAATTGATCCGGAATGTTCTGGCAAATGCTGCTGCTTCTCAAATATCCAGCGATGACGTAGTTAGAATGTTTATTGATTGGATTGGTCACTACTCAGAACTTCATTTTCAGGTGATTTCTGCAATTTATAACAGTAATGGTATCAGCAGAGGAGAAATTTGGAGCAAAATTGGTAAAAATAAAGTGAGAGAAGACTCAGCTGATGCAGATCTTTACAAGCTGCTATTCAGAGATTTAAGCACAGGCAGCGTTATTCGCCAACATCGTGAAGTTGATTACTACGGAAATTTCATCAAAAGTAACAAAAGGCCTTCTACAAATTCTGGGAATAGTTCAATGAAATCCGCATTTGATACGGAAGAGCTTTATGAATTAACGGCATTGGGGCAACAATTCATACATTATGCCATGACAGATCTGCCTCTAAAAATTGAATATTCCAAAGAGTCAGAATAATTCCTTCTTCTAGTTGACTTCCAACCAAAAAAAGCAAATATAAATACCTGTAAAGCCTTACTATTATTGGCTTTATAGTAGTTTTGTTATTAATTTTCTTTTTGGGATTTTATGCCAGATGAAAGCAAAATTGAGTTTTATTTTTTACGGATTTCGGCGGAAAGATTGGCTTCAGATTTGAGGAATTTTGAGAAAGAGATTTTTCGGTTTTCTGATGAGCAGCTTTATGCGATTGTTTCGCAGTTTGATTATATTCGCGACAACATGGCGAGTGTGAAAAAGGAATTGGAAAAGCGTTTAAGTAAATAACTCAACTCTACAAATTTTAAAAACCTCAATTATCGCAACAGGATAGCTCTCTCCTCTGAAGCCAAGACATAATTAAAAAATGGGTGGTTTTTTCACTTACTTTTGTCCCCAATTTTTTAGTAAAAATTTCATCACCAACTCACAAAAAAAATCTACTCAGCGTTCTTAATTTTATTGCCCATCACATTAGTAGCTTCCTTCAAGGCCGTGTTTGCCAAATGAGAATATCGCTGCGTTGTAGTGATATTTGAATGACCTATCAATTTTCCAATTACTTCCAAGCTAACGCCGTTGCTGACAAGAATTGACGCAAAAGTGTGGCGCAGATCATGAATTCTCGCATTCTTGATTTTTGCTTTTTCGCAAACTCTTCCCCAGAACTTTTTGATGTCCTGAAGGTGGGTTTTTGTTTTTGGGTTGTAAAAAAGATAAGTTTCTGAGCTGACAATTCGCCATTCTTCAACATCGTTAATTTTTGAGTTTGGAACTATTTTGCTCTTCATCTTTTTGATAATTTCCAAAGCCTCGCCATTTAAGGGAATGTGAGAGATTTTTTTCTGCTTCGTCATCGACGCTGGTTTGGTCCAAGTGTTATTTTTCAAATTAAAATCCTGCCATCTTGCCGATAACACTTCGGTTTTTCTTGAGCCGGTGAGAAGAATTAGTTTGATCGCATAAGTGTTTAGTTGGTTTTCTTCGGCGTCTAAAACTTCAATTAATTTTTTTATTTCGCTGTCCGACAAATATCTTTCCCTTTTTTGCTCATCAAATTTCTTAATTCCTTTAACGGGATTTTTGGCGATTAAATCCCAAGAAATTGCCATGTTAAAAATAGGGGAGAGCAGTTCTAAAATTCTGTTAGCTCGGTAAGGAGTTTCTTTGAAAGAGAGGTGAAGATTTGAAATTTCTTTTTTACCAATTTGATCAATTCTGTATTTGCCAAGTTTTGGCAAAATGTGCTTTTCCAGCATCAATCGATATTCAACCAGAGTTTTCTCTCTTTTGACTCCTTCGCAACTTTTTAAATAATCTTGAGAGATTTCCTTAAGTTGAGGTAAGTTTGACGAAGCTTTGCGTTCATATAAAGCGTCAACTCCTTGATAAGCTTCGCCCTTAATTTGCGTTGCTAAATCTCTTGCTGCGGTGGCGGTTAATTCTGGATATCGGCCGATCGAGCATCTTTTTCTCTCGCCATCAACAACATAATCCAAGATAAAGGTTATAACATTTCTGTCTGTAATTCTAAGTCCCAAACCCTTTAATTTATCATCCCAATAGATTTTTTGCCTTGTTTTTGGGGTGGGTAATGATCTAATGAACTTATCGTTTAAAGAGGGCATTTGGCTGTTTTTTTATTTTCTTGTGTCACATTTGTGTCACAAAAAGAATGTAAATAAACGCTATTTTTTAGCAAGTAAGACTAATAAAAAGTAATCCAAAGTAATTGGCTACAGCAGCTATTTTCTAAGCCTGATGGCGATAAACTGTTTAAAATATTATATTCAACAAAATTGGCCTTTATCTGGTTTGGGACCAGAGGGTCGGGAGTTCGAATCTCTCCGCCCCGACCACTTCTTTTTATTTCCTTCTAGTTTTCGTTTTTGTGAGCGATCTTTTCAAAGATAGTTCCGCTGACTTCAGTTTCGTCATACAAAATAACTTCTTTCATAATTTCTGAGTTGATGTCACGGAATGCGGTTAGTGCTTCGTTAATTTCACGTGCATTTACACCAACAGAAGAAAGAGCCAATTTACTCAGTTGCAAACCAGTCTCGAGATTTTTGGAAACCACTAAACTTGCACCAACTTTCTTGAATCTTTCGGCATTATTTAAAGTTTCTGATTTAGTCACCACAGTAGTTCTTGGGAAATTTTCGTGAATAAAACGAGTAATTTTGATACAAGCTACTTCGTCTTCCATCGCTACAATAACTGATTCAGCACGTTCAATTCCAACATATTTTAAAATATCGGTATTAAGAGCGTCGCCATAGTAGATATTATAACCGTTATTTTTTTCGATATGAACCATACGATGATTGCTATCTAAAATTACGTAATTCAAACCGCGTTTGCGCAAGATGTAAGAAACGATGCGGCCAACTTTAGTAAAGCCAATAATAATTACGTGTTTTGATAGATCATCAACTTCACGTTTGATTTTGTGATCTTGCAAAACATCTTTGGTGTAAAGTTTGGTTTTGATTTTGCGTCCAACGTTTGCAAGTAGAGGCGTTAGGGCCATGCTAAAAGTAACTACGGTCATTAAAAATTGTGATAAATCTGGCTCCATAAATCGTTCTTGAACTGCCATTACAAACACTACGAAACCAAATTCGCCACCTTGTGAAAGCAATAAACCAGTGTGAATTGCCGGCGCCATTGGAAAGCGGAAAATTTTACACAATAAAATGATAATTGACGATTTGATCAAAATTAAAGCACAAGCTGCGGCGATAATGTAAGGAAAGCTGCGCAACAATAAATCGAAATCAAAAGACATGCCAATTGTCATGAAAAACAAGCCCATCAACAAAGATTTGAGTGATAAAATTTCTTCCTCGACGCGATATTTAAATTCAGTTTCTGCAACCATCAAACCGGCGATAAATGCACCAAGAGCAAATGACAATCCCATATAATCGCTCAAATAAGCTGATCCTAAAATTACGATTAAAGTAAAGCTGAGGAACAAAACTTCATTTTTAGAATTGGCAATTAAACGGTAAATTGGTCGTAGCAAAGAACGGCCAGTAGCAAAAATTATGATCATAGCGATTGCGGCATCGAATAAAGCTCCGCCGACTGCTGATAAAATATTAGCGTCTTTTTTGGCAAGCAAAGGCAACAAAACTAAAACCGGAATTACCGCCAGATCTTGCATTAATAAGACTGAGAACGACAAACGTCCAACGCGTGTAGCATCTTCACCATTTTCTGAAATTACCTGCATAACAATTGCAGTTGAAGATAATGCCAAAGCACTGCCGACAATTACGGAAGTTGCTAAACTTAAGTTGGCTAATTTATAGCAGATTAGAAATATTGCGGTGGAAGTGAGGATAATTTGTAAACTGCCAAATCCTAAAACATATTTCTTCATCGCCATTAATTTGCCGAAAGTCAGTTCTAGACCAATTGCAAAAAGTAAGAAGACAACGCCTAGCTCAGCGATTGAACTTGTGGTTTCAATACTGCTTAAGACTCCGAATCCGAAAGGCCCGATTGCAGCGCCAGCAACTAAATAACCAAGAGCAGGGCTTAGACCAAATTGTTTGAAAACAATTACAATTGCAACTGAGGCGAACAAAAGAACAAGTATGTCGTGAAGATAGCTGATATCGTGCATTAATTAAGTTTTGATTTTAGAGTTTTGACGGTTTTAGATTTTTGTTTTGAATTTGATCTAAAATATAGATGCAGTTTTTAAAGCTTGTTGGTTAGAATTTTCAAATCAAAAAATCCATTAATCTAAAAATAACAAAATGACTATACTTTCTGATAAATCGATTGCGGCTTTAGTAAAAAGTCACGGCATGATTGAGCCATTTACTGAAAATCAAATCAAACAAGATACTCAAGGAGCGAAAATAATTTCTTATGGAAATTCTTCTTATGGCTATGACGCTAGAGTTTCTAATGAGTTCAAGATTTTTACCAATATTGATTCGGCAATAGTTGATCCGAAAAATTTCTCAGAAACCAGTTTCGTGAACCGCACAACTGATGTTTGTATAATTCCGCCTAATAGTTTCGCTTTAGCCCGCACAGTTGAATATTTTAGAATTCCCAAAGATGTTTTGGTAGTTTGTGTTGGTAAATCAACTTATGCGCGTTGCGGTATTATTGTTAATGTAACGCCGCTTGAGCCAGGTTGGGAAGGTCATGTGACTCTTGAATTTTCTAATACTACGCCGTTGCCAGCAAAAATTTATGCCGGAGAAGGTGCTTGTCAGTTTTTGTTCTTCAAAGGTGATCAACCTTGTGAAATTTCTTACGATAAAAGAAGCGGTAAATATATGGGGCAAACTGGCGTTACTTTGCCAAAAGTGTAGATATGAAAAAAGTTTGTCTGCTCATTTTAGTTCTAATTAGTTTCGAGGCTCTGGCTCAGCAACTTCCTGCTGCCTCATCTAATTCGATTGAACAGCAAACAATTCCGCAATTTTCTCAACTTTCTGAATATTGGCAAGTTGCGCCGCAAGCGCCGACTCGCTCAGAAATTAATATCGTGCAGCCATCTCCGAAAATTAGTGCCATTCAGAAAGATGATAAAAAAAACTCATTAGCAATTTTTGAAGAAAAAAAACCAACTCCATCGCGCTTCTTCACCGCTGATATTTCAATGCCAGACCGTTTTTCCACCAGTAATAACTTGGCTAAAAAATCTGGCTCATTTTATCGTGCCTACGGTGAAATTATTTTTGTAAAAGGAACAGTTACAGATTCTTTCGGAGTTCCAATAGAAGGTGCGATTATTGAGATTTGGCAAGCTAATGCCGCAGGAAAATATCACACTTTGCTTGATGAAGACAGTGAATATTATGACAAATATTTCAGCATGTCTGGCCGCGCTATTACTGATAATTTAGGACAATATGATTTTATTACAATCATGCCAGGATCAAATCCAGGACGCGCTCCGCATATTAACATTAACGTTTATCACCAAAAGTTTGGTCGTCTTGAAACGGAGATGTATTTTGAAGATCATCCATATAATAAAGGCGATTATCAATATATGGCATACAATGAAAGTGACCGCAAATTAGTAACTGCTAAAGTTCGCCGCTCTAATTTTGCTGATAAAAATTCAATTAAAATTTGCACCTTCAACATCGTAATGCGTGGTGTTCATCAGTACAAACAATATTAAATTCTAGTTCTCATTTTATGAAATCACAAAGACAGCTGCAAATCGGCGAAAATATTAAACGCATCATGTCAGAAATATTTTTGCGTGAAGATATTTTAACAGTTCCGGGAAGTTTGATTACGATCTTAGAGGCTGATGTTAGCCCTGATGCTAAAAATGCTAGAATCTATATTGATATTTTTGGTAACGAAAAAATTCACGATAAAATTGTTGAGAAGCTTAACGATATGCGACCTTTTTTTCGTCACCAAATGTCGAAAAAAGTAGCTTTGAGAACAATTCCAGAAATTGTTTTTATGCTTGATAAAACTCAGGACAAAGCGATTAGCATTGAAAAATTGATCGCCCAAGAATCCCAAAAATATCAAGAGCCAGAAAAAAAGCCGACTAAACGTCAATCAAAGCCAAAAGATACTGTAAAATCAGTTCGCAAATCGACAAAAACCAAAAAGTAAGATGAAAAGAATTTCTATTCTAGGATCAACTGGCTCAATTGGTAAAAGTACAATTGAAGTAATCAAAAACGCGCCGCACGATTTTGAAATTATTGCTTTAGTAGCTCGTAATGATGTTAAAACTTTGATTGAACAAGCATTATTACTTAAGCCAGCTCACGTTGTGATCGAAAATAAAAATTGCTACTCAGAGTTGAGAGATGCTTTGAAAATATTGCCACAATGTCAAGTGCATTGTGGTTTTGAAGCTATAATCGAAGTTGCGAAAATTAAGTGTGACATAGTTTTATCAGCAATTGTAGGAGCTGCCGGAATGTTGCCAACATTGGCGGCGATTAAAGCTGGATCAAATATTGCTCTGGCAAACAAAGAATCATTAGTTTGTGCTGGTGAATTTTTAATGACGGCAGTCAAAGAAAATAATGTAAAAATTATTCCCGTTGATTCTGAACATAACGCTATTTTCCAAATTTTCGAAAAAGATAATCTTGAACAAATTGAAGCTATAACTCTTACAGCTTCAGGTGGTCCGTTTTTTGATTCTGATGTTGATTTTTCTAAAATAACAGTTGAGCAAGCTTTGAAACATCCAAATTGGTCAATGGGCGCTAAAATCTCGATTGATTCGGCAAGTATGATGAATAAAGGCTTGGAAATGATTGAGGCCTTTCATCTTTTTCCGATAAATAAAAATCAGATTAAAATTTTAGTACATCCCCAATCGATAATTCACGGAATGGTAGATTATAAAGATGGTTCAACTTTGGCGATGATGAGCAAACCAGATATGCAAGTACCGATTTCTTACGCTTTGTCTTATCCTAGAAGAATGGCGATTAAGCACGAAAAATTAGATTTAGCGGTGCTACATAATTTGACTTTTTCTGCTCCGAATTACAAAAAATTTCCAGCACTTAAGCTTTGTTTTGAAGCTTTGGAAATTGATGGAACGGCTCCGGCAGTTCTTAACGCAGCTAACGAGGTTGCAGTTGCCAGATTTTTAAATAAAGAAATAACTTTTGATAAAATTACACAAATTGTTTCCCAAACTTTGGAAAAAATTACCCATAAAAATTTAGGATCGATTGAGGAAGTAATCGAGTTTGATAAAAAAGCGCGTGAGATTGCATCTTCAATTTGAATATTTTCTAAAGTTTTATCATAAGTCTTTTGTGATTTTATCACATGTATCTTTTTTATTTTAAAGTGGGGTTGAACTTTAGAAGTTGAGGTATAATTTGCGCCGGCTCTCAATATTATTTTTTTGAGATAAATTTGTTAACAATTTTAATATTCTTGTGAGACCAATTAAGAACCAGCCAACGCAAAATCAGAATTTCGATAAAATGTTTCGTATTAACGATCAAATCAAATCCAATGAGGTGCGAGTTATTGATCAAGACGGAAAAATGCTTGGAGTTATAACGGTTGTTGAAGCATTGAAAAAGGCGCAAGAAGTTGAGTTAGATTTAGTTGAAGTTTCACCAAACGTTAATCCGCCAGTTTGTAAAATTACTAACTTCGGAAAAATGCGTTATGAGTTGCAAAAAAAGGCCGCTGACGCCAAGAAAAAACAAAAAGTAGTCGAAGTTAAAGAAATCAAAATGACGATCAATATAGGTAAAGGAGATTTTGATACCAAGATTCGTCATACCAAAGAATTCATCGAGAAGGGTAATAAAGTAAAAGTCAGCATTAGAATGAAAGGTCGTGAAATTACACACCAAGATTTAGCTGAGAAGATGATGCAAGATATTTTGAGAGATACAGAAAGTTTCGCAAAACCAGAAGTGCCGCATCGTTTGGAAGGGATGCAGATGGTCGTCATTCTTATTAAAAAATAATTTTTCAAAGAGTTTTATGGAAGTAATGCAAAATCTTATTGATCAGGTTGTCAGCTTTTCTCATCAGCAAAAATATGAAAAAGATTTTTCGCGCGAAAAATTTTTAAATTTTGTAAATTTGTTTTATTTGCAAAACCAAGGTCGTGATTTTGTAAATTACTCGATTGATGAGCTACACAATTCAGCTCTTTCAAGCTTTAAGTTCTTTTCTGAAAAGAACTTAATTTTCAAAGTTAGAATCTATAATCCTTCAGAAAAATCTGATGGTTTTGAATCAATCCATACTTTTTTGGAAGTAGTATCTGATGATATGCCATTCCTGGTCGACTCAATTGTTGATCATTTAAATAAAATTGGAGTAACTATCAAAAATATTGTTCATCCAATTTATGCGGTTTCTCGTGACTCGAAAGGTAAATTATTAGAAGTTGATGTAAAAGATTCAAAACACGAATCAGTAATTCAGCTTCATCTAAATAAGATTACTGCTAGTTCTGATTTAGAAATGTTGCAGTCAGATATTGCTAAAATTATTGAAACATTAGTTTTAGTTGTTGGCGATTGGAAGAAGATGATTGAAGTTGCTGAGAAAGCGAAATCCCAAGTCGAAAATGCTAAAAAAATAATAAAAGATCAAAAAGAAATTGGCGAAATAAAAGAGTTCATCTCTTGGATGACTACAGGTAATTTTATTTTGTTAGGTGCTAAAGAATTTAATATAAAAGACACTGGAAAAGGCAGCTATGTCTTAGAGGAAGTTAAAAATTCTAGTCTCGGCGTTTTTGCCTCTACTTATCAAGATGTTATTCCAGAAGTTTTGAATTCGTCTGTTGAAGAAGTTTGTGATGCAGTAAAAAATCCTTATGTCATCGAAATTTTGAAATCACGATATAAGTCGCGTATTCATAAAATAACGAATGCAGAACGCGTTCGTGTTCAAAAAATTTCTGATGAAGGAAAGGTCGTTGGTGAGTACAGATTTTTAGGCTTATTCACTTCAATGGCTTACAGTCATACTCCGAGCAATATTCCTTTGGTAAAAAATAAAATTGCTAAAGTCATAGAAGATTCTGGCTATATCCCCGGAAGCCACAACCACAAAGATTTAGTTTCAGTTTTGGAATCATATCCTCGTGATGAATTGTTCCAAACTAATGCTCATGATTTATTACGCATTGCGACTGGTATTGTTGCAATTTGTGGTAGATCACAAGTTAGATTCTTTCCACGCAAAGATAAATATAACCGTTTTGTTAGCTGCCTAATTTTTACTCCTCGTGACCGCAGTAACTCTGAATTAAGAGAAAAAATAAAAAACTATCTTGCAGATTCGTATCAAGGTGAGGTTGCTGACTCTTTTGTTGAAATCAATGATTCTAAGCTAACACGTTTCCACGTAATTATTCGTACAGACAATGGAATACCATCTGTAGATACTTTGAAAGTTGAACGTGATATTGCTAACATGACTCGTATTTGGAGTGATGATTTAAGAGAATCTATCGCTGCAAAATTCGAAAATGAAAAAAGTATTGCTCTTTTTGCGAAATACCAAAACGCATTTTCTGTAAGCTATATTAATCGTTTTGATTCTAAGCGTGCAGCTATTGATATTTCTCGTGTTGAGGAATGTTTGGATAAGAATTCAATTGTTTTCAATTTATATCGTTCAGCTGAGAATTTAGCCCCAGAAGTTACAGAACTAAAAATTTATAATCCTCAAAAAGAACTTATTCTTTCTGAGATGATGCCAGTTCTTGAAAGCTTCGGTTTTAATGTAATTCAAGAGCATACTTACGTTGTAAATCCTGAATCTGAAGATCGTAGAGAGCCATCTAAAAAAGTTTGGGTTCACTATTTCTTATTGAATTTGAGTAAACAAGGCGATCAATTTTCTGAAAAAATCAAAATTAACTTCGAAAAAGCTATATCTCTGATTTGGAATAAAACGGCAGAAGTTAGTATGCTAAATCGTTTAGTTGTTTCTGCTGATTTGGATTGGAAGCAAATTTATATGCTTAGAGCCTATTCAAAATATATTCACCAAACTGGCTTTAGATACAGTCAATCTTACGTTGCTGATGTACTTGTTAAGTATCGTGATCTGACTAAACTTTTGGTTGAAATGTTCGAAGTGAAGTTCAACCCATCATTGAAACTTGATATTACACAACGTCAAAAAAGAGTTGAAGAAATTACTCACGAAATTTCTTTAGGTCTAAATCAAGTTAAAGACTTAGTTGATGATGCAACAATCAAAAAATTCTTAAGTGTCATAACTGCGACTTTACGCACAAACTATTATCAAACAGCTAAAGAAGGTGGTTTTAAAGGCTACGTTTCATTTAAATTTGATTGTAAAAAAGTTTTGGATTTGCCTTTGCCACTTCCTTACGCGGAAATTTTTGTTTACTCTTCAACTATGGAAGGTGTTCATTTGCGTGGTGGAAGAGTAGCCCGTGGTGGTTTACGTTGGTCAGATCGTCATGAAGATTTCCGTACAGAAGTCTTGGGTTTGATGAAAGCCCAAATGACTAAAAACGCAGTTATTGTTCCGGTCGGTTCAAAAGGTGGTTTTGTTGTTAAAAAACCAACTGCTGGTTTATCTCGTGATGAAGTTTTAAAAGACGGTGTTTCATCTTATCAAACTTTCTTGCGTGGATTACTTGATGTTACAGATAACGTTGTTGAAGGAAAAATTATTCATCCTCAAAACGTTGTGATGCATGACGCTGCTGATCCTTATTTGGTAGTTGCTGCTGATAAAGGTACTGCAACTTTCTCAGATATCGCTAATGGTATTTCTGCCGAATATAATTTCTGGCTTGGTGATGCTTTTGCTTCTGGTGGTTCTGTTGGATATGATCACAAAAAAATGGGTATCACTGCGAAAGGTGGATGGGTTTCTGTAATGCGCCATTTCCGTGAAATGGGCCATGATACTCAAACTCAGGATTTTACTTGCGTTGGTATCGGTGATCTAGCTGGAGACGTTTTCGGAAATGGTATGTTGTTGTCAAAGCACATTAAGTTAGTCGCGGCTTTCAACCATATGCACATTTTCTTCGATCCAAACCCTGATGCGGCAAAATCATTTGAAGAGCGTGTTCGTATGTTCAATTTGCCACGTTCAAGCTGGACAGATTACGACAAGTCTTTGATTTCTAAAGGTGGTGGCATTTTTGAAAGAAGTGCTAAATCAATTCAAATTTCCGAAGAAGTAAAAGCTATTCTTGCGATTGATGCAGACGAACTTGAACCTAATGAATTAATCAAAGCTATCTTGAAAGCTCCGGTTGATTTGTTGTGGAATGGCGGTATCGGAACTTATGTTAAGGCCATGGACGAGTCTCATCAAGAAGTTGGTGACCGTGCTAATGATAATTTGCGTATTAATGGTTCAGATTTGCGCTGTAAAGTTGTGGGTGAGGGTGGAAATTTAGGCTTCACACAAAAAGGTCGTATTGAATACGCCTTGAAAGGTGGTCGTATTAACACTGATGCAATGGATAATTCTGCTGGTGTAGATTGTTCTGATCATGAGGTAAATATAAAAATTGCTTTGATTCAAGCAATGCGTTCTAACAAAATAACTTTGGAAGAAAGAAATGTCGTTCTTGAAAAAATGACAGATGAAGTTTCTCACCTGGTTCTTTCGGATAATAGATTGCAAACTCAGGCAATATCAATTGCTGCCTCTCAAGGAATTTCTAGCATTGGTAACCAATCACAGTTTTTGGATCGTTTAGAGAAATCAGGTTTATTGAACCGTAAAATTGAGTTTTTACCTTCAAAAAAAGAAATTGAGAAAAGACAGTCAGATAAAATTGGATTAACTCGTCCAGAGCTTTGTGTCATGTTGGCTTACTCTAAAATGGATATTTACAACGCTCTTTTGACTTCTGACTTGTTGAAAGACAAATATTTTGAAAGCGAACTTTTGTCATATTTTCCTAAAATGATGCAGGAAAAGTTCTCTGAAGAAGTTTTGAACCATCAACTTCGCAACGAAATTATTGCAACTCAAATTACAAACTTTGTTGTGAATCGAGCTGGAATAACTTTTGTAAACCAACTTTGCCAAGAAAGCGGTTTTGGTATTAGTGACGTTGTAAAAAGCTTCATAATAGCCTGTGATTCATTTAGACTTCGTGAGATTTGGCAAGAAGTTGAAAATCTTGATGGAAAAGTTGACCCGCAAATTCAGTCACAAATGTTTTTGGCATCTAGCAAGTTAATAGAAAGATCAACTTTGTGGTTATTACGTAACCAATCAAAAGGCGAAATTGCTCCAATTGTGACTCGTTTCAGAAAAAATGCTGATGAGCTTTTAACAGTTTTGTCTGATGTATTGGCTAAAGCTTCTCGTGACTCTTTTGAGCGTAAAATTGACAAATATTGTCTTAACAATGTTGACCGTAAATTGTCAGAAAAAATTGCTTCGTTAGATCCTTTGGCTTCAGTTTTTGATATAGCTGAAATTTCTTCTGATTCAAAATCTGATATAAAAACCATTGCCAAAATATACTTCGCAGTAGGAAACAGATTTTCTCTGAAATGGTTACGCACTAAAGTTTCTGCGGTTAATTATGATAATCACTGGCAAAGACTTTCTTCAAAAACAATCTTAGAAGATTTATATACATATCAGATGAAAATCGCGAAAAGCATTGTTGAAGCTGCTTCGAAAGATAATAAATCTTCTCCAGATTTTTGTTTAGAAAACTGGGTTAATAAATCAGAGTTTCTAGTGGAAAGATTTGACAACTTTATTGCCGAGTTAAAAGATCAAAACAATCCTGATTTATCGGTATTTATTGTTGCTTTAAATCGTCTAAAGCCTTTGGTTAACTAACAATACTTGCCTAAATTTAGGCAAGTATGTTTTCGTGCGGTCGTGGCGGAATTGGTATACGCGCAACGTTGAGGTCGTTGTGGGGTAAAACCCGTGGAAGTTCAAATCTTCTCGACCGCACCAATTAAATAAATCTTATGAAGCTTCTTGTCCTAAAAGAAAATATTGCTAGCGAAAAAAGAGTTGCTCTTACACCAGATTTGGTTGGTAAGTATATAAAACTCGGTGTCGAAGTTTTCGTCGAATCAAAGGCTGGTGTAAATTCTTCTATTTCAGATGATTTATATGAAAAATCTGGCGCTAAAATTGTATCTGATATTGATCAGGTTCTGCCAGAAATAGATGTTGTAATTTCAGTTCAAAGATCAGAAATAAATTTCTCAAAAGTAAAAGTAGGTTTAATTTTTATTTCAGTTTTAAATCCTTATTTGCAGAAAGAAAAAGTCGTCAATCTATTAAGCAACAAGGTTTTACCCTTTTCTCTTGATTTAATTCCAAGAATTACGCGTGCTCAAAGCATGGATGTGCTTTCTTCTCAAAGTAATTTAGCTGGTTATGTTTCTGTTTTAGAAGCTGTAAACAATTTGCCGAAAGTAGTACCAATGATGATGACTGCTGCGGGAACTATCTCTGCAGCCAAATTTATGATTATCGGTGCTGGAGTTGCGGGATTGCAAGCAATTGCAACTGCTAAAAGATTGGGCGGAATAGTCTGCGCTTTCGATGTTCGTACTGCCGCAAAAGAGCAAGTACAAAGCTTAGGGGCTAAGTTTATTGAAGTAAAATCTGAAGAAAATAATGATGGTGTTTATGCAAAAGAAGCAAGTGAAGAATACAAAAAAAGACAGGAGCAACTATTAAAAGAAGTAATTCAAAACCAAGATGTGGTTATAACAACTGCTCTAATTCCAGGTAAAAATGCACCGATCTTGATCTCAGAAGAGATGATTAAGATGATGAAAGCAGGCTCTGTAATCGTAGATATTGCTGCAGTTAATGGCGGAAATTGTGCTCTTACTAAAAAAGGTGAAATTGTTGAAATTAACGGTGTTAAAATTATTGGTCATGAAAATTTTCCAAGCTTTGTTTCTGCAGATGCCAGTAAATTATTTGCAAAAAATGTACTAAATTTCTTTGAATTGATGGTCAATAAAGAAAAAAGTGAGATTTTTATTGATCGTGAAGATGAAATTATAAAGGCAACTTTGCTTCAATAAATAAAATATAAGCTAATGGTGCTCGATAAAAAACAGGAATCTGGCTATGAATCTGATTTTGGTATAGATCAAAACATTAAAAATCGTATTCTGAACTCACTCGAAAACGATTTGACGACGCAAGTTAAGAAGTTATTTTTGGAGCTTCATCCAGCTGATCAGGCTGATTTTTTGTCTTCTCTCAATTTTGAACAAAGAATTAAACTAGTAGCAACAATTGCCAGTGAGTTTGATCCAGAAATTTTAACATATTTAGATGATGATCTAAAAAGTGACGTTATTGACCTTTTAGGAAGTAAAAATTCAGCAAAAGCAATTGATCAACTTGAAGTTGATGATGCAGTTCAAGTTATTGAAACTCTAGAAAATGAAGGAATTAGTGAAATTCTAGATCATGTCTCCGAAGAGAAACGTAGTGAGATTGAAGAAGCCCTTTCTTATCCAGAAAACTCGATTGGTCGTTTGATGCAACAAAATTTTGTTGCAGTTAAACAAGATTGGAGTGTCGCACAAGCTACTTACCATTTGCAGAATACAGAAGATTTACCTGAAGATTTCCATAATATTGTAATTGTAGACGATGATTTTCGTCCAATTTCTGAAGTTAGTGTCAGTAGAATACTTAAAAAGAAGAAGCACGTTTTGATGTCGGAGATCATGTCTGATAAAGAAGAAATAATGGTTTTATCAGCCAATATGGATAAAGAAGAGGGGGCGCAACTCTTCAGTAAATACTCTTTAGATTATGCACCAGTTATTGACGAAAAAGGAGTTTTGGTTGGTGTAATTTATGCCAACGATGTAATTGATATTTTACAAGAAGAAGCTGAGGAAGATATTCTTTTGCTTGGTGGTGTAAATGACAGTAATCTTCATGCTTCTTCTTTTACAACTGCAAAATCGCGAATATCATGGTTATCAACTAGTTTGATAACTAACTTGTTTTCCGCTACAATTATTGCCTTTTTTGCTGATCAAATCCAAAAAATTGTTGCTCTTGCAGCGCTTTTGCCAATTGTTTCCTCTCTTTCCGGTAATTCTGGAACGCAGGCTTTAACAGTATTAGTTAGATCAATCGCCACAAAAGAAATTGATAATATCGCTATAACAAAACTTTTTGCTAAAGAATTATTCGTGGCATTTTTAAATGGATTCTCACTGGCATTAATAGCAGGAGTAGCCTGTTACTTCTGGCAACATAATTTACATCTAAGCATAGTTTTTGCTTCGGCCATTTTAGCGGCAATAACTTTATCTGGATTCTTCGGTGTATTTATTCCTCTAGTTTTACATAGATTAAAGTTTGATCCAGCAATTTCATCTGGCGTATTTCTTACCACAATGACAGATATGTTTTCTTTTTTGACTCTGCTTGGATTAGCAACAATAGTAATGTGATAATTTTTT